>JACCDZ010225270.1_pt1 | contig 82894 bp, 60 predicted proteins | sample 7449551 | NCBI WGS metagenome assembly JACCDZ01 (sample SAMN15323452, study PRJNA562643) | freshwater metagenome | isolation source: river surface water | place: USA:Blue River Watershed | collected 2017-08-18
AGTATGTGAAGAAAACAAAATAATTAGACAATGTGACAATTGGTCAATAATTAAAAAACCCTTCAGACATTATGTTTGAAGGGTTTTTTATTTCAATCCTGAAAGATTTTTAAAACCTTTCAGGATTGTATTTATTACAAATCAAATTTAATTCCTTGAGCTAATGGTAATTGATCAGAGTAGTTTACTGTGTTAGTTTGTCTTCTCATGTATACTTTCCAAGCATCTGAACCAGATTCTCTTCCACCACCAGTTTCTTTTTCTCCACCGAATGCACCACCAATTTCTGCACCAGAAGTTCCGATGTTTACGTTAGCGATTCCACAGTCAGAACCTGCGAATGATAAGAATTTTTCTGCTTCTTTCATGCTGTTTGTCATAATCGCAGAAGATAAACCTTGCGCTACACCATTTTGTTTGTCAATCGCGTTTTCTACTTCACCTTCATATTTCATTAAATATAAAATTGGTGCAAATGTTTCGTGTTGTACAATTTCGAAATGATTTTCTGCTTCAATAATTGCTGGTTTTACGTAACATCCAGATTCGTAACCTTCTCCAGATAAAACACCACCTTCCACTAATACTTTTCCACCTTCTGCTTTTGCTTTTTCAATCGCAGCTAAATATGTATTTACAGCATCTGTATCGATAAGTGGACCAATATGATTTTTTTGATCTAATGGATTTCCAATGGTTAATTGTCCGTAAGCACCCACAATCGCATCTCTTACTTTATCGTAAACTGATTCGTGAATGATTAAACGACGAGTAGAAGTACATCTTTGTCCAGCTGTTCCAACCGCTCCGAAAACTGCTCCAGGAACTACTACTTTTAAATCGGCAGTTGGAGTGATAATGATGGCGTTGTTTCCACCTAACTCTAATAAAGATTTTCCGAAACGTTGTGCTACAGTTGTACCTACAATTCTTCCCATTCTGGTAGAACCTGTTGCAGAAATTAATGGAATTCTTACGTCAGTAGTCATCATTTCACCTACTTTGTAATCACCATTAATAATACAAGAAATTCCTTCTGGTAAATTATTTGCTTTTAAGATGTCGGCAATAATATTTTGACAAGCTACAGAACATAATGGTGCTTTTTCAGAAGCTTTCCATACACAAACGTCTCCACAAATCCATGCTAAAGCCGTGTTCCAAGCCCAAACCGCTACTGGGAAGTTGAAAGCAGAAATGATTCCAACTACACCGATTGGATGCCATTGTTCTCTCATTACGTGACCAGGACGCTCAGATGGAATAACTTGTCCGTTTAATTGACGAGATAAACCAACTGCGAAGTCACAAATGTCAATCATTTCTTGAACTTCTCCATAACCTTCTTGAAGAGATTTTCCCATTTCGTAAGAAACTAATTTTCCTAGAGGTTCTTTTAATTCTCTTAATTTATTTCCAAACTGACGTACAATTTCTCCACGTTGAGGTGCTGGCATCGCGCGGAAAGATTTGAATGCTTCCGTGGCACTTTGCATCACTTTTTCGTAGTCTGCAGCTGTAGTTGTTTTTACTTTTCCGATTAATTGACCATCAACTGGTGAATAACTTTCGATAATTTCTCCTGAAGAAAAACTGTTTGAACCTGTTGAAGTTCCGTCATTGATTTCTTTAATTCCCAATGCTTGTAATGCTTCTTGCATTCCGAATTGTGAGGCTATTGTTGACATATGTAACTTTATTATGTGTTTTTGTTATTTTTATGCAAAGGTAATAAATTGAATTTAGAAAAAGTGTATAGATAGTAGATTATAGGAAAAAGAAGCTTAAGGCTAGTTATTTAACAAAATTCGGATTGGTTTCCATAACAGTTCCGCATTTATCACACGTTCTTTTTTCTTCAGAGGAATAAAAATCATTGAAATGAGAAAGGAAGTCGTTTTCAATATTGTTTAATTCGAAATATACTTCGTGAAGTTTGTGGTTGCAATGATCGCAAAACCAAAGTAAGCCATCTTTTACATTTAAATGATTTCTCTTTTTTTCAATCACTAAACCAATAGAATTTTCTGTTCTGTTTGGAGAATGTGGCACTTTTGCAGGTAATAAAAACATGTCGCCAGCAGAAAGTTTCATGGCTTTCTTTTTGCCGTTTTCTTGAATGTAAACCGTGATTTCTCCTTCTAATTGATAAAATAATTCTTCTGTTTCATTATAATGATAATCTTTTCGGGCATTTGGTCCGCCAACAATCATTACAATATAATCGCCAGAATCAATATACAAATTTTTATTAGCAACTGGTGGAACCAAAAGATGGCGATTTTCTTCGATCCATTTATTTAAGTTGAAAGGTTGAGCGACTGACATTTTTTAAGAATTAATTGTGAGTAACGAATTTACATCGATTTTTTGAAACTAACAACATAAAAAAAACCGTTCTAAAGAAATCAGAACGGTTAGTATTTTAAAATATTTGAGATTATTTTTTTTCCTTTAACAAATAAATATAAGAAGGAAAGTGATCTGAATAACCTGGTCCGGTTGCGCTATTTCTCAAGGCATAACCTTTGTATTGTCCGGTTTGTTGAATCATGAATGGAGCGTTGAAAACACCAGCTTTCCAGTATTTCCAAGTAGCATATAATTTGTTTTTACTTAATAACGATTCTGAAATGATAATTTGATCGAAAAAATCCCATGAATCTCTATGTGCCAACGTCCCGATTCCTTTGTTTAACATTTTTTCTGCTGGATTGTATAAGCCTAAAGGTTGTACTTCTTTTTCATCTCCTTTTGCGCCTAAAACTTGTTTGATGCTTTTGTTAAATGGGCCATCGTTTAAATCTCCCATAGTGAAGATTTTAGCATTTGGGTTAATGGTTTGTAACGAGTCGATAATTTTTTTATTTAAAGCTGCAGCTGCTTCACGTAATGGGCTACTTCTTTTTTCTCCGCCTCTTCTTGATGGCCAGTGACTACAAATGAAGTGCATTTCTTCACCATCTAACATACCTGTCATTAAAATTTGATCACGAGTGTAAATTCTTTTGGTTTTGGCATCTACCACGTTATCATCAGTATCATCTACTTTTTCTTTGTCTTTTGCTTTTTTGTCTGTTGCATCTTCAGTAACAATTAATGCGAAGTTTTTATAACTTGTTGGTTGAAAATGTCCTTTTTGGTATAAAAATCCTGTATCAATCCCTCTTCGGTCTGGAGAATCAAAGTGAATAACCGCATAGCCTTTAGCTGCTAATAATGGTTGTTTGCATAAGTCTTCTAAAACTTGTCTGTTTTCTACTTCAGCTACACCTAATACTACAGGTGAGTTTTTTTGTTCTGCACTTACGCCAATTTGAGAAATTACGCGTTCTAGTTTTTGTAATTTATCTTTGTAGTTTTCTGGTGTATAAATAAAATCTTCATCGTTGATTTTAGGGTCATTGATGGTGTCAAATAAGTTTTCTAAGTTGTAGAAAGCTATTGTGTTGACCATGTAGTTTTTTTTCTCTTGTGCAAAACTTGTTGCAACAAATAAAACAACTGCTAAAGCGCTGTAAAATGGTTTAATTTTCATCTTTATCATTAAGTTATAATTAAATCTTATGCAAAATAGATGCCAAAGGTAAATAATATTATTTAAATGTTGTACATTTGTCGGCTTTTTAGTTTTTGGCTGAAAAGAATGTAAAGTATTAATTAATAATAAAGTATGAAAAAACTTGCGTTAAGTCTTTTATTTTTATTTCAAGCTGTTTTCGTAATGGCTCAAAATCAATCAACTGTTAAAGGGAAAGTAGTTGATTCAAAATCGCAAAACCCATTGGGTAGCGTAAAGGTTACAATTCAATCTAATGAACAATTTGTTATCACTAATAGTTTAGGAGAATTCCTAATTAAAGGTATAGCGGCTGGAAACCAAACTTTGGTTGTTTCAACAGATGGATATACCACACAAAACTTCGCTATTGAAGTAGTTGCAGGTCAGACTTTAGATGTCGGATTAATGTTTTTAGAAGAAGATATTACAACTGAACAACAATTAAGTTTAGTATCTATTACTGAAAATGATTTAGGTGATGATAACAGTGGTTCTGAAAGTACTGCTGGATTGTTACAATCTTCTAGAGATGCTTACCAACAAGCTGCTGCTTTCAACTGGGGACAAGCTCGTTTTAGAATGAGAGGTTTAGATAATGAGTATGGAGTTACTATGATTAATGGTATTTCTATGAACAAAATCTATGACGGAAGACCACAATGGAGCAACTGGGGTGGTTTAAATGATGCTACAAGAAATCAAGAATTTACTTTAGGTTCTGCACCATCTGATTATACTTTCGGTGGAATTTTAGGAACACAAGAAATTAATACTAGAGCTTCTTTATACAGAAAAGGAACTAGAATTTCTCAATCAGGTACAAACACAAACTATTCTTGGAGATCAATGATTACTCATAACTCTGGTTTAATGGATAATGGTTGGGCATACAGTATTTCTGCTTCAAGAAGATGGGCAAAAGAAGGATATTTTGAAGGTACAGATTACGGTGCAAATTCTATGTTTGCAAGTGTGGAGAAAAGATTCAATAAAAATCACAGTTTAAACTTCACAAGTATTTATGCTCAAAATAGTAGAGGGAAAAACTCTCCTAATACAGCTGAAGTTAATAACTTAATGGGAATTAAATACAATTCTTACTGGGGATGGCAAAACGGAAAAAAACGTAATTCTAGAGATAAAGATGTTGAAGAGCCAATCATAATGTTAAGTCATTACTGGAAAATGTCTGATAAAACAACATTAAATACAAATGTATCTTATCAAACAGGTTCTATTGGAAACAGTAGATTAGATTACCAAACTGCTAACAATCCAGATCCAACATATTATAAAAACTTACCAAGTTATTATTATAATTTAGGTGATGCTGCTGGAGCCGCTGCTGCACAAACTTATTTCTTAAACAATAGCCAACTTAATTGGAATGCTATGTACTTAGCTAACCAAAATAGTGCAAATGCAGGAAAAAGTGTTTATGCTTTATACCAAGACAGAACAGATGATAAGCAAATTACTGCAAATTCAATTTTATTCTCAGATTTATCTGATAATGTAAAATTAAATGCAGGGGCAAGCTTCAAAAAATTAAAATCTCATAACTTCCAAAACATGTTGGATTTATTAGGAGGTGACTATTTTTCAGATGTTGATCCTTTCTATACAGGAGATCAAACTCAATCAGATTTAAATAATCCAAACAGACAAATTAAAGTAGGTGATACTTACGGGTACAACTATAATTTGAATGCGATTGTAATGGATGCTTTTACTCAATTTAAGTTTTCTTACAAAAAAACAGATTTCTATTTAGCACAATCATTCTCTAGAACTCAATATGAAAGAGATGGTTTATACAGAAATGGTATTTATGCTAATAACTCTTACGGAAAAAGTGGAAAACAAATTTTCGAAAACTTCGGTTTCAAAGGAGGATTTACATACAAAATTACAGGTCAGCATTTATTAGATTTCAACGGGGTGTACATGACAAAGGCACCAAACATGAGAAATACTTTTGCTAATGCTCGTATCAATAACAACATTACACCAGATTTAGAAAGTGAAACTGTAGCAAGTTTAGATGCTTCTTACGTTGTGAGAACTCCAAAATTCAAAGCACGTGTAACAGGTTTTGCTTCTAGAGTACAAAATGCTACAGAAATTTCATTCTACTATGCTGAAGGTATTGGAGATGAGGATGATGGAGATGTAGATTCATTTATTTCTGAAATCTTAACAGGAATTGAAAAGAAAAACTTTGGTGCAGAATTAGGTTTAGAATACCAAATTACTTCTACAATTAAAGCTACTGGAGCAGTTTCTTACGGTCAGTATTTATACGGAAACAATCCAAACTTAAAAATTAACGATGATGCAAAGGCAACTTTAGCAAACTCTCAACCAATTGTTGATTTTGGTAGCGCTTATTTGAAAAACTACAGATTACCAGGTATGCCACAAACGGCAGCTTCGTTAGGTTTAGAATATAGAGATCCACATTTCTGGTGGGTTGGAGCTAACATTAACTATTTAGCAGATTCTTATTTAGATGTTTCTAATATTTTAAGAACAGATAATTTTGTGATTAATTCAGCAGACGGTTTAGGTTTTCCTGGTGCGAATGAAGAATCAGTAAGAAAAGCTTTAAAACAAGAAAAATTTGCAGAATTTAATTTATTAAATGTAACAGGTGGAAAATCTTGGAGAGTAGATAATACTACAATTGGTTTCTTCGCTTCAGTAAATAATGTTTTAGATACAACTTACAAAACTGGTGGTTTCGAACAATCAAGAAAAGCAACTTTCCCAGATCAACAAGCAGACAATGCTAATGGAACACCATCTTTCGGACCTAAATATTTTTATGGATATGGAAGAACTTATTTTGTAAATTTGTATGTTAACTTCTAATTTAATTGCTATGAAAAATAATTTTTTAAGAATAGTACTTGCTTTTGCTACGTTAAGTTTAGTAGTAAGTTGCGAAGAAGAAATAACGGATATTGCTCCGTTTAAACCTCTAATTTTTTCTCAAAATTTTGAAGAGCAACCTTACGGAAGTGGTTCAACAGAAATTCCTATTAATATTTCTGGCTGGGGAAATTATAATTTAACTGGTAATACAAGAAAATGGATTGGAAAATCATTTGATAATAGTGTATTTGCTGAATTTTCTTCATTTTATTCTGCTGCAGGAACTAGTGATGAAACTTGGTTAATCACATCTAAGTTAGATCTTACTACTACTACAAATGAAACTTTTGTTTTTACTACTAAAACAAGATTTGCCAATGGAGCGCAACTTAAAGCGTTAGTTTCAACAGACTATGATGGTACTGAAACCGGTATTGCTACAGCTACTTGGACAGAGCTAACTGCTACATATCCAACTGCTGACGATGTTGCTACTTTAAGTGGAAATATTGATTTAAGTAGTTATGAAAGTAATAATGTGTATATTGCATTCAAATATGTGGGTAGCAAAGCTGGTGGTACCACTACTACTTTTCAATTAGATGATATTAAATTGTTTGAAAATAAATAATAGATATGAAAAATTTAAAATTAATTTTAGCAGCTTCATTATTTACAACTCTTTTTAGTTGTATCAATAATGACAATTACAGTGAGCCAGATTTAACGGGTGAATGTAGTGATTTAACGCCTACCAAAACAGTTTTAGATGTTGCTGCAACAGCAACAACTACTGCTCAACAATACGTGGCTGATGATGTAATTGAAGCTTACGTGACTTCAAGTGACGAAGGTGGAAATTTTTATAAATCAATATCTATGGTTTCTGTTGATGGAACTAAAGGTTTTAATATGCCAATTGATGCCTACAACTTATATACTAAATATGAGCCAGGTAGAAAAGTGTATATCAAAATGAAAGATAGATACTATGCAAATAATACACAAACTCAATCTTTAGATCTTGGTTCTTTATATGCAGGAACACAAGTTGGAAGAATTTCAGGTGTAGAATACGAAGCAGCTATTAAAAGAGGTTGTTCAAAAGTGGATGAAAATACTTTAGTAAATCATTTAACAATCGCAGCAGCTAAAAACAATGCTAATACTAATAAATTAGTAGAGTTAGATGGTGTTCAGTTTTCAGAAGCTTCTGTTGGAAAAAAATACTTTGATAAAAGTTTAAATGCTAGTCCAACTTGGACGGCTACTAATCATACTTTAACTGATGCTTCAGGTAATACAATTATTGTAAGAGTTAGTGAATTTGCTAATTTTTCAGCTAAGAATGTACCAACAGGAAATGGTAAAATCAGAGGAATTCTTACTAAATACAACAGTGATTTCCAATTTATGATTCGTACTGAAAATGATGTACAATTGAATGGACCTAGAGTGGATAGTGCGCCTCCAATTGGTGGTTCGGCTTTAACTTATGATGCTACTTTAAATGAGTCGTTTACTTCTTATTTAACGGTAAATCAACAGGTTTTTCCAAAGTATATCAATGATGCTGTTCAAGGTTCAAGATATTGGCAAGTAAAAACTTTTAGTGGAAATAAATACATTCAAATGTCTTCATTTGGTGGAACTCCAGAAGCAAATAGAACTTTGTTTTTCGTGCCAGTAGACTTTACTGCTGCTTCAACATTCTCTTTCATGAGTAAATTAGGTTTCTCTAACGGGAATCCATTAAAAGTTTATTATACAACTAACTATGTTCCAGGTTCTGATGCTACTGCAGCAACATTAACGCAAATTATGGGACTAACAATATCTCCAGGATTAGCAACAGGTTATCCAGCTACTTTCACACCAAGTGGAACATGGAATATACCAGCTTCTTTAACAGGAAATGGATTTATTGTTTTTGAATATGTTGGAAATGGTAGCGGTGGTACAACTACGACTGCACAAATCGATGATATCGTTATCAACTAATCAAAAATAAAATACATAAAAAAAGCCTTCTTAATTTTAAGAAGGCTTTTTTGTTTTTAAGAATCACACTGAATATTAATTCTAATGTGCTTCTAGCCAGTTTTTACCCATTCCAATTTCTACTTCTAATGGAACAATCATTTTAAACGCATTTTCCATTTCGTGTTTAATCATTGGTTGAATTTTCTCTAATTCGCTATTATGCACATCAAAAACCAATTCATCATGTACTTGTAATAACATTTTAGATTGCCAGTTTTCCGATTTTAAGCGTTTGTGAATGTTAATCATCGCAATTTTAATAATATCGGCTGCTGAACCTTGAATGGGCGCATTTACGGCATTTCTTTCGGCTCCACCACGAACTATTGCATTGGCAGAGTTTATGTCTTTTAAATAACGTCTTCTGCCCGAAATGGTTTCTACATAACCATTTTCTCTAGCAAAATCCACTTGATCTGAAATAAACGATTTCAATTTTGGATAGGTTTTGTAATACGCGTCAATTAATTCCGCACTTTCTTTACGAGATAAATTAGTTTGATTGCTCAACCCAAAAGCAGAAACGCCATAAATAATACCGAAGTTTACGGTTTTAGCATGACTTCTTTGTTCTTTGGTTACTTCTTCTATAGGCACATTGAATACTTTTGCTGCTGTACTTTTATGAATGTCTTCGTTGTTTTTAAACGCTTCAATCATATTTTCTTCGCCACATAAAGCCGCGATAATTCGTAATTCAATTTGAGAATAATCGGCAGAAACCAAAGTGTAATTCTCATCTCTAGCAATAAAGGCTTTTCTAATTTGTCTTCCTCTTTCGGTACGAATTGGAATGTTTTGTAAATTCGGATTGTTAGAACTCAAACGACCAGTTGCTGCCACCGTTTGCATATAATCAGTATGCACTCGTCCGGTTTTTTGGTCTACTTGATTTGGTAAAGCATCAATATAAGTACTTTGTAATTTAACCATTTGACGCCATTCTAAAATGTCTTTTACAATTGGATTATCGTTAGCTAAATAACTTAAGATTTCTTCACCAGTAGCATATTGACCGGTTTTGGTTTTCTTTTGTTTCGCACCACCAATTTTCATTTTGTCAAATAAAACATCACCCAATTGTTTCGGTGAAGCTAAATTGAAGGTTTCACCAGCGGTTTCATATATTTTTTGTTCTAAAGCTTGACTTTCAGCCGTCATTTCTACTGACATTTTCTTCAGGAAATCAACATCTAAATTGATGCCTTCTTTTTCCATATCAGCTAAAACTGGTACTAACGGAATTTCAATTTCATCGTATAATTTTTTCGTACCTACTTTTTCTAAAATCGGTAAGAAATGGTTTTTCAATTGAATCGTTACATCGGCATCTTCTACGGCATATTCTTTAATGTCATCTAACGCTATATCGCGCATAGATTTTTGACCTTTTCCTTTTTTACCGATAAGTGTTTCAATAGATTTTGGTGAATATTTCAAATACGTTTCACTTAATACATCCATATTATGACGCATATCAGGATTAATCAAATAATGTGCAATCATCGTATCGAATAAATTTCCTTTTACTTCAATGCCGTATCGCGATAAAATTTTTAAATCGTATTTGATGTTTTGTCCGACTTTTTCAATGTTTTCATTCTCAAAAAACGGTTTGAATTTATCAATTAAAATTTGTGCTTCTTCCTGATTTTCTGGAAACGGCACATAAAAACCTTTTCCTTTTTCCCATGAAAAGGCCATTCCAACCAATTCCGAATTTAATGCATCTAAACCAGTTGTTTCTGTATCAAAACAAACCGAAGTTTGATTCAATAAGTTTTGTACGAACATTTTAACTGGCAAATCGCCTTGTACGTTTTGGTAAAAATGTTCTGTGTTTTCTATAGTTGCGTAATATGAATTGGCGGTTTCTGTAGCGTCTTCACCATCAGAAAATCCAAATAAATCGTATTGTTCATCACTCGATTTTTTTACTGGCGCTTTTTTCAAAACAGTAGTTTCAGAAGTTTTTTCTTCCGAAGTTGCTGTTGGATTGTATAGTTTATCAAACTGTGCTTTCATTTGACGGAATTCTAATTCCATGAATAAAGCATCTGTTTTTTCCACATCTGGTGTAGATAATTCGTAATCTTTTTCATCAAAAGTTACTGGGCAATCTAATAGAATTGTCGCTAATTTTTTTGATAAGATTCCTTTTTCTTTATTGGCTTCAATTTTTTCTTTTAAAGCACCTTTTAGTTTATCGGTATTGTCTAATAGATTTTCCATCGAGCCAAATTCGGCTAATAATTTCTTAGCGGTTTTTTCTCCAACTCCTGGTAATCCTGGAATGTTGTCCACGGCATCGCCCATCATTCCTAAATAGTCAATCACTTGTAACGGATGTTCTACTTCAAATTTCGCTTGTACTTCTGGAATTCCCCAAATTTCAATATCATTCCCCATTCGAGCTGGACGGTACATGAAAATATTTTCAGAAACTAACTGCGCAAAATCCTTATCTGGCGTCACCATAAACACTTGATAATTTTCTTTTTCGGCTTGTTTGGCGATTGTTCCAATTAAATCATCGGCTTCAAAACCGGCCACTTCCACAATTGGAATATGCATCGCACTTAATAATTCTTGAATATAAGGCACGGCAATTTTTATGGCTTCTGGTGTAGCATCACGATTGGCTTTGTATTGATCGAACATTTCCAAACGAAACGTACTGCCGCCTTTGTCAAACGCAACCGCTAAATGATCTGGTTTTTCTCGTTTAATTACATCCATTAAGGCATTCATGAATCCCATAATAGCAGAAGTATCCATCCCTTTGGAATTGATTCTAGGGTTTTTTATAAAAGCATAATATCCACGGAATATAAGTGCGTAAGCGTCTAAAAGAAATAAGCGTTTTTGTGACATAAATGATTTTTTATTTATTCGATGGTAAAAATACAATTCTTTAAATAAAAAATCTTTGTTAAAATTGAATTAATCTTTATGTTAATTGTGAACTAGTTAGTTAATTTGTAAAAAATAATAAAATATGAAAGGTTTAATACCGTTAATTATATTGTTAATTGTTGAATTCTATTCGTTTCAAGCAATTAAAACTATCACCAAAAATAAATGGGTTTTAGGTGTTTATTTAGTTCTTTCTCTTATTACAATGCTTTTTATTGTATATTCTTTTATGAATTTCGATAGAGGTAAAGGTCAGAGTAAATCGAGTTTATTTGTAATTGGTTTGACTTTGTTAATTTATGTTCCGAAAATATTACTTTTTTTAGTTTTGTTTATAGAAGATGTTACGCGTTTGGTTGAAGCTTGTATTATGAGTTTTGTAGATGAAGATAGAGAACAGTTTTTTAGTCCAAGAAGAAGATTTGTAAGTCAAATTGCTTTAGGAATTGCCGCGATTCCATTTGGTTCATTGTTGTACGGAATGACTATTGGGAAATATAATTTCAAAGTAATCAAACAACAGATATTTTTTGATGATTTGCCTGAAGAATTTGACGGCACAACCATTACACAAATTTCAGATATTCATAGTGGGAGTTTTGATAATCAAACCGATAGAATTAAATACGCCGTAGATTTAATTAATGAACAAAACTCTGATTTGCTTTTGTTTACGGGTGATATCGTAAATACACATGCCAAAGAAATGGATCCGTGGATTGATACTTTTAAAGGATTATATACTCCGAAATTAGGTAAATATTCTGTATTAGGAAATCATGATTATGGGAAATATTTTGAATGGGATTCGGATAAAGAAGAGCGTCAAAATTTTGAAGATGTTAAAGCCATTCATAATAAAATTGACTTTAATTTATTGATGAATGAAAACGTAAAACTTAAGAAAGGTTCTAGCGAAATTGTTTTGGTTGGTGTAGAAAATTGGGGTGTTCATTTTGGAAAAAAAGGCGATTTAAATAAGGCTACTGCAAATGTTAAACCTGAAGATTTTAAAATATTAATGAGTCACGATCCAAGTCATTGGGAAAATGAAGTGAAAAATCACAATACGCATTATCATTTAACATTGTCCGGACATACTCATGGTTTGCAGTTTGGAATTGAAATTCCAGGTTGGTTCAAATGGAGTCCGGTGCAATATATTTACAAGCAATGGGCTGGTTTATACGAAAATGCGGGAAGATATATTTATGTCAACAGAGGTTTTGGTTTTCATGCGTATCCAGGTAGGGTAGGAATTATGCCAGAAATCACCGTAATAGAGTTAAAAAAAACTAAAAAAGTAGCGTAATCACTGAAAAAGTCTGCATATTTGTTTGAAATATTAAAAAAATATTTACATTTGTTTAATAAACACTTCGGTCTATGTCGAAATTTGGAGAACTTATAGATGCACAAGTACCCGTATTAATTGATTTTTTTACGGAATGGCACGAGCAATCTATTACTATGAATGAAACAATTCGTCACGTTGCTGCTGCTTTAGGTGATAAAGCAAAAGTGATTAAAATTGATGTAGATAAAAATAAAGAATTAGCAGAAGCACTGCGTATTAAAGGTTTGCCAACTTTTATGATTTATAAAGATGGTCAAATGGTTTGGAGACAAAGCGGTGAATTTGATGCCAATACTTTAATTTCTCTTATTCAAGAACAAGCTTAGGCGATTTTTTCAAACTTAAACCCTTTACTTTTCAGAGTTTCAATGGTTTTTTCTAAACTATTGAGCATATTTTTTTGTGCTTTCACACTATCGTGAAATACAATAATACTTCCTGTTGTTACATTATTAACTACATTTTCATAACAAGTTTCTGGTGAAAGTGTGGCGTCATAATCTTTACTCAGCACATCCCACATAATTATTTTGTAGCCTAATTTTCTTAATTTATAAGATTGCCAAGGTGTAATTTTTCCGTAAGGCGGACGAAATAACTTTGAATTGTAAATTTTAAAAAGCGAATTCAGTTTGATTTCACAAGCTTGTGTATTGCTGATGTAGTTTTTAGTTGGCGTTTTCCAACCTTTTAAATGACTATAAGTGTGATTGCCAACTGAATGCTGTTTAGAAATGATTTTCTGAACAATTCCAGGATGTTTCCTTACATTATCACCAATGCAAAAAAACGTAGCTTTAATTTGATGTTTGTCTAAAATTTCTAAAACTTTTTCAGTAATTTCTGGAGTTGGACCATCATCAAAAGTTAAATACACAGTTTTGTCAGTATTCGGAAGGTTCCAAATCTGATTGAAAAATATGCGTTTTATTATTTTAGGAGTTTTTGTCATATAAAAAAAGCCACTCATAGGAATGGCTTTAGTGTTATTTAATCGATATTGATTCCGTAATCGCCCATCATTTTATTGTAATTTCTGAATTTTACAATTTGTTGACTGTGATATTCTACGTCATTGTTTTCTTCTGCAATAAGAAGTAACATGTAATATCTTTTAATTTCATCGTTAATTTCTCTTGCGTAAAATGCTTTTTGCTTTTCTGATTGCGAGTTAAAGAACGTAATTTTCTCTTGGTGTTTTTTCATCAATTGATTCAAGATTTTTCTAGCTTCTTCTTTTTTACCAATTTTATAATATCCTTCAGCAAAAGGATTTACGGTTGTGTAAAATTCGAAGTAATCAATTGGCATGTTTTTCATTGCAATTTGAATGACCTTTTCTGCTTTGTCAAATTTCTTTTCTTCAATTAAAGCGGTCATTAAACGAGAAAGATTATTTCTGTACGATAATGCATTTTTACGTGTTTCTGGATCGTGATAAATTTTATCACTTCCTGCGTTACCCCAAGTCCATTTGTTTATGATGTTATACATTTTATCTGTATCGATATAACCCATATCATACGAATTTCCTTCTTGTAGTTTTGTTCTCACTGGAACTAATTTATAAACCATTCCGTCTAACTGAAGGTATTCTTTCATCCAAATATAATCATCAGCACCGAAACTTCCTGGAGAAAAGTAAATAGGTCTTTTCCAGTTGTTTTCGTTAAAAATATCTAACATTAAGATTCTGTTTTTATACAAAGCTCCACCTTTTAATTTCAAGTGAATTTCATCAACAATTGAATCGTTGTATTTTGGAGAAACCACTTTGTTTTTGATGATGTTTTGCTTGTCGATTTTAATTTTTAAATGTTCACTTGGATAAAAGTGTACAAATTGTCCGTTTTTCATTTCTCTTTTCGAACGATCGTCTTTTAAGAAATCTAAGGTCAAACCTAAATCTAAAGTGTCAGTTGTTCTTTCGTCAAATAAACAATAGTTTCTTTTGTCTCCAACATATTGATCGTGCGTAAATGAAATCGGTAATCCATCAGATTTGTTCGATTTTATTTTCATTTCATCAATATACCAATCTGTTGCTAGTAAACTAGTATTTACAATTCTAACATCCGTTCTGTAACCTTCAATTTCTTGTAAATACCACATTGGGAAGGTGTCATTATCACCAATGGTAAATAAAATCGCATTTGGTTCGCAAGAGTCTAAATATGCTTTTGCCATTGCAACGGCAGTATATTTTCCACTTCTGTCGTGGTCGTCCCAGTTTTGAGAAGCTAATACAACAGGCGAAGCTAGTAATGCGGTTGCTAAAACTGCTGGTAAAGCTACTTTCGGATTCACATACTTTAAAATATATTGATAAATAGCATAAACTCCAACCCCAATCCACATTGCAAAAATATAGAATGAACCTACTAAAGCATAATCTCTTTCTCTTGGTTCGAAAGGTCTTTCGTTAAGATAAACTTTTAGAACTAAACCAGTAAACAAGAACAGTAAGAGTAAAACGTAAAACGATTTCCATTCTTTTTTAGCGTGATATACCATTCCGATAAAGGCTAAAATAAAAGGTAAAAAGAAATACGTGTTTCTACCTTTGTTGTTTTTCATGTCAGTAGTTAGTTCATTCTGGTTGTCTAAATGTAGATTGTCGATAAAACCAATTCCACTTAGCCAGTTTCCTTCTAAACTTTCGTAATTTCCTTGTAAATCATTTTGTCTTCCAACGAAATTCCACATTAAATAACGGAAATACATGTAACCAAACTGATATTCAAACATAAATTTCATATTGTCTGAAAAAGATGGTTTTTCAATTGTTAAATAATCTCCGTAAGTTTTTAAGAATTCTTCATATTCGTCTAAGCCTAATCTGTTTGAAGCAAATTGACTTCTAAAATCAGAAACAATTTCGGTAAATTGTCCTAGTTTTTCTTCATTTGTTTGTCCTGTTTCTTCATCATAAAAAGCTTCATGATTGATGCTAAACTCTAACGGTTTGGTAAAAGTCATGTAGTTTTTCGCATGTTCTTCACTCCAAAGTCTTGGTAAAAACGCATTGTGTTTTGAATTTGGATTATGATTGGCGTCTTTATAATTATTTGTAATTACGTATTTACCTGTTTTTTCATCTCTTTCGTAGTTAGGTTTATCGTCAGAATACGGATCTTCTTCATCCGCTCCTGCATAAACATTTGAAAACTGTGGTCCGTAAAACAATTTTGTTTCACCGTATTGCTCTCTGTTGTAATAAGCTAAAACTTCAGCAGCGTCACTTGGTTTGTTTTCGTTAATGTTAATATTTGAATTTGCTCTAACAGGTAACATAATCCAAGTAGAAAAACCAATTAAAATAAATAACACACATAATAATAAGGTGTTAGCGGTAACTTTTCCTTTTTTCTTCGTGTACGATAATCCGTAATAAAAACCTCCAACAATCATTAAAAAGGCGATAATTGTTCCAGAATTGAAAGGTAATCCAAGAGAATTTACGGCGAAAATTTCCGTTTTTGCGAAAAATGATAAAGTATATGGTAATAGAAACTTAAAAATAAACATCAAAATGGCAAGAATAATCACGTTGGCAATGATGAAATTTTTAGTAGTTACGTTTTTTTGTTTTTTGAAAAAGTATAACATTCCAATTGAAGGCAAGGCTAATAAAGCCATAAAATGCACACCAAATGAAAGTCCGATTACTAATGAAATTAAAATTAGCCATTTGTTTCCTCTTTCAGTATCCATTTCTTCTTCCCATTTTAAGCCAAGCCAAAATAGTAAGGCAATAAATAAGGAAGCCATTGAATATACTTCTGCTTCTACGGCATTAAACCAAAAACTATCTGTAAAAGTAAAAGATAAGACAGCAATTAATGAAGTGCCTAAAGTTAGTTTTGAAGTTTGGTCATTCCATTCAGAAGTTACTTTTACAATTTTTCTAATAATTTTAGAAGTTGACCAGTACATGAACAAAATCGTAAAGGCGCTAGAAAAAACGGACATCATGTTAATCATTAATGCAATTTTAGTGTCGTCTGTTGCGAACATTGCGAAAAACGCACCAATCATTTGGTATAAAGGCGCACCAGGTGGGTGTCCTACTTGTAGTTTTGCAGCAGTAGCTATGTATTCTCCACAGTCCCAAAAACTCATGGTAGGCTCTACTGTTAAAGTATAAGTTATTAATGCAATTATGAAAGCAAACCAACCCATGTAGGTATTCCATTTGCTGTAATTAAATGAAGTCATATTTATGCTAAATTAATTTAGATTACAAAGAAACTATTTATTGAAGAGATAAGCAATTAATTTTTTCTTAAAAATTTTTTAAAAAATGTTTGCAGAAAAAAAAATATATATTACATTTGCACTCGCAATTACGAAATAATTGGTCTATGGTGTAATGGTAACACTACTGTTTTTGGTGCAGTCATTCAAGGTTCGAGTCCTTGTGGACCAACAAAAAATCCTACTTATATCAAGTAGGATTTTTTTTATGCCTAAATTTTAATTTTCTATTGATAAGGAATAATTTATACTAAAAATTCCCGTCTAGTTTTTACTGGACGGGAATTTTTATGAATAGTTGGGATTGACTTATATTTTGAAAGCCACAACTGGTCTTTTAGCGTGGTTTACCAAATCTTCAGAAATACTTCCGTTTAAGAAGTGAGATAGTCCTTTTCTACCGTGTGTGCAAACGCCAATAATATCGGTATTTGAATCTTTGGCAAAATGTAAAATTCCTTTTTCAACATTGATATCATTATAAATGTGAGTTGAATAATCTGAAAAATGGAATTCTTCAATAAAGCTTTTTACTTTTTCTTCGGCAGCTCTGGTGGTGCTAAAGTTGTTTGGTGTAATAATGTAAAGTAAGTTAATGTGAGATCCAAAGCTTTTTGCGAAATCAACCACTTTTTCAAATGGTTTTTTAATTTCTTTTGAGAAATCAGAAGCAAAGGTTAAAGTTTCCGTTTTGAAACTTTCTTCTTCTTTTTTTATTACTAAAACTGGAATTTCAGAATTTCTAGCCACTTTTTCAGCGTTTGAGCCAACAAACATTTCGTGGAAACCACTAGCGCCATGTGAACCCATTACAACTAAATCAACATTGTGTTTTTTGGCATTCTCTATGATTCCGTCAAAAGCCATATTAAATTGCACCAAACTCGAAACTTTTACATCGTCTAAAAAACTTGCATTTTCTAAATTTTCTAATTTTTCTAAAGCTGCATTTTTAAAAAACATCAATTCTGGAATGTCATGAGCGGTATGAAGTGCGTCATTTCCTGAAGTAGACAACTCTAACATGTGCAATAATATGATTTCACCATCATTTTTTTTGGCAATTTGTGCGGCTACTTTAAGAGCGTTTTCAGCGTGTTTAGAAAAGTCGGTAGGTACTAAAATTGTTTTCATTTGTTTTTAAGTTTAATTTACGGTTTGTTAACAAATATAAAATTACAAAATAATTTTGGAATTGTTGAACTTTTTTTGAAAAATGAAATATTTGTGCATTTCAAAAAAAATGTTGTATATTTGCGCAGTTATTTCGTAATGAACCAAATAATGAGGCACGCATTGCGTGCCTCTTTTTATAAAGATGACATTTAAAGAAAAAGTAAAAGACTTGCTTGGCAAGGCGTTAGAAGAAAACCCGAATTTGTTTTTGATTGATTTAAATTTTTCAGAAGCCAACAAAATTTCTGTTGTATTAGATGGAGATTTAGGTGTAAATTTGCAAGATTGCATCAATGTTAATCGGTTTTTAGACAACGGATTAGAAGGAGAAGAAGTAGAATTTTCTATTGAAGTGGCTTCGGCTGGTTTGTCTTCGCCACTAAAATTGGTAAGACAATATAAAAAAAACATCGGTAGAACGTTAAAAATAAAAACAATTTCTCAAGGTGATTTTGAAGGTGTTTTAACGGAAGCAGATGAGGAAGGCGCAACCTTAACTTGGAGTGCGAGAGAACCTAAAGAAATCGGGAAAGGAAAAGTTACAGTAGAAAAAACTTTAAAGATTTCTTATACAGATATAAAAGAAGCAGTAGTAATAATATCATTTTAAAAATAAAGCATACCATGGAGAATATTGCATTAATAGATTCATTTTCAGAATTTAAAGACGATAAACTAATCGACAGAGTTACCTTAATGGCAATTTTGGAAGATGTGTTTAGAAATGCGTTAAAAAAGAAATATGGTTCAGATGACAATTTCGATATTATCATAAATCCTGATAAAGGAGATATGGAAATTTGGAGAAACCGTGTGGTTGTAGCTGATGATGATTTGGATTTAGAAAATGAAGAAATCACTTTAACAGAAGCTAGAAAAATTGAACCAGATTTTGAAATTGGTGAAGAAGTATCTGAAGAAGTGAAATTAATTGATTTAGGAAGAAGAGCTATTTTGGCTTTACGTCAGAACTTAATTTCTAAAATTCATGAACATGATAATACTAATCTTTACAAGCAATTTAAAGATTTAATTGGTGATATTTATACGGCAGAAGTGCATCACGTAAGACCAAAAATGGTAGTATTGATGGACGATGATGGAAATGAGATTATTTTACCAAAAGAAAAACAAATACCAAACGATTTCTTTAAAAAAGGAGAAAACGTAAGAGGAATTATCGAAAGTGTAGAGCTTAAAGGTAATAAGCCTCAAATTATCATGTCAAGAACAGCGCCAAGTTTCTTAGAAAAATTATTCGAACAAGAAATTCCAGAAGTTTTTGATGGATTAATTACGATTAAAAAAGTAGTTCGTATTCCTGGTGAAAAAGCAAAAGTTGCCGTAGATTCTTATGATGATAGAATTGATCCGGTTGGAGCTTGTGTAGGTATGAAAGGTTCACGTATTCACGGAATTGTTCGTGAGTTAGGAAACGAAAATATCGATGTAATTAATTACACACAGAATACACAATTATTTATCACTAGAGCCTTAAGTCCAGCTAAAGTTTCTACAGTAAAAATTGATGAAGAGAATAAAAAAGCAGAAGTTTTCTTAAAAATTGAAGAAGTTTCAAAAGCCATTGGTAGAAACGGACAAAACATCAAATTAGCGAGTCAATTAACAGGTTACGAATTAGATGTAATTCGTGAAGGTGCGGTTCAAGAAGAAGATGATGTAGAATTAAGAGAATTTAGCGATGAAATTGAAGAATGGATCATCGAAGAATTTGAAAAAATCGGTTTAGATACGGCAAGAAGTATAGTAGATCAAGATGTAGCTGATTTAGTAAAAAGAACAGATTTAGAAGAAGAAACCATTTTAGATGTAATCAACATTTTAAAAAATGAATTAGATAGCTAATTCAAAATACATAACAGCAACGCAACAACACAGAAAATTAAGCAAAATACACATATGTCTGAAGAAAGAGTAATACGAATAAGTAAAGTTTTAAAAGAATTCAACATTTCACTAGATAGAGCTGTTGACACCTTAAAAGAAAAGGGTCACACCATTGAGCACAGTCCCAATGCTAAAGTTTCTCAAGTGGAATTCGACGTCTTGTGCGATATTTTTTCGGCCGATAAGGGAAATAAAGTCGCTTCGAAAGAAGTTGGCGAAGAAAAGAAAAAAGAGAAAGAAGCATTAAAACGTGAAATCGAAAAAGAACTTGAAGTTAAACGTCTTGCAGAAGAAGAAAGACAAAGACAAGAGGTAATTAAAGCGAGAGCCGTAGTTACTGCTCCTGTTACTTTAGGAAAAATTGATTTAAATCCTAAAAAACAAGAACAACCAAAAGCAGAAAAACCTGTTGTTGCTCAGGAAAAACCTACTGTTGTTCCAGAAATTAATGTTGTTGCAAAAGAAGAAAAACCAGTTGTTGCAGAAAAACCTTCAGACAAACCTGCAGAAACAGTTAAAAAATCTTTTGAGAAACCGAAAGAAGCTGCTCCTGTGAAAGCAGAAGAAACTTCTATTCAACCGCAAGAATTTAATGCTGACGGAACGCCAATTGAAGTGAAGTTAGATACACAATATACAAAACTTTCTGGTGCAACTTTCACTGGGCAAACTATTGATTTATCTCAATTTAATAAACCTAAGAAAAAGAAAGAAGAGTTTAAAAAACCAGGTACGCCAGGTGCTGCAAACAAGCCAGGTACACCAGGAGCTGCCGGAGCTGCAGGTTCTGCGGCTAACAAACGCAAAAGAATTATCAAACCAGGAACTCCAAACGCAGGAGGAACAGGTGGAAACACTCAAGGTGGTGGTCAAGGTCAAGGCGGTGGTTTCAAAAAACCATTCCAAGGCGTTCAAGGTCAGGGTGGTTTCAAAAAACCAGGCTTCAACAAAACTACTCCAATTGTAAAAGTGGAGCCAACCGAAGAAGAAGTAAAAAATCAAATTAAAGAAACTTTAGAAAGATTACAAGGAAAAGGTAATAAATCTAAAGCGGCAAAATATAGAAGAGATAAAAGAGATTCGCACCGTCAACGTACAGATGAGGATTTAGCACAACAAGATTTAGAAAGCAAAATCCTGAAAGTAACAGAATTCGTTACAGTTGGTGAAATTGCTACAATGATGGATGTGCCAATTACAAAAGTAATCGGAACATGTATGTCTTTAGGAATCATGGTAACGATGAACCAACGTTTGGATGCGGAAACTTTAACTATTGTTGCTGACGAATTTGGTTATGAAATGCAATTTATTACTACAGACATTGAAGAAAATGCTGTAGTTGTTGAAGATAAAGAAGAAGAATTAGAATTCAGAGCGCCAATTGTTACCGTAATGGGTCACGTAGATCACGGTAAAACATCTTTGCTGGATTACATTCGTAAAGCAAACGTTATTGCTGGAGAATCGGGAGGAATTACACAACACATTGGAGCGTACGGAGTAACCTTAGAAGGTGGTCAAAAAATCGCATTCTTAGACACACCAGGTCACGAAGCCTTTACAGCAATGCGTGCTCGTGGTGCTCAAGTTACCGATATTGCTATTATTGTGGTAGCGGCCGATGATGACATCATGCCTCAAACAAAAGAAGCTATCTCTCACGCACAAGCTGCTGGAGTTCCAATGATTTTTGCTATCAATAAAGTGGATAAGCCAAATGCGAATCCAGAAAAAATTAAAGAACAATTAGCAGGTATGAATTTACTTGTGGAAGATTGGGGTGGAAAATACCAATCTCACGATATTTCGGCTAAATTCGGACAAGGAGTTCCAGAATTGTTAGAAAAAGTATTGTTAGAAGCTGAAGTTTTAGAACTTAAAGCTAATCCAAATAAACCAGCTCAAGGAACAGTTGTGGAAGCACAATTGGATAAAGGTCGTGGTTATGTATCTACCATTTTAGTACAAGCCGGAACTTTGAAAATTGGTGACTACATGTTAGCGGGTAAAAATCATGGTAAAATTCGTGCCATGTTTGATGAAAGAGGAAACAATGTTAAAGTGGCAGGACCATCAACACCGGTATCTGTTTTAGGTCTAGACGGTGCACCAACAGCTGGAGATAAATTTAATGTTTACGAAGACGAAAGAGAAGCAAAACAAATTGCAACAAAACGTGCACAATTAGCGCGCGAGCAATCTGTTCGTACTCAAAAACATATTACGCTTTCAGAAATTGGTCGTCGTATCGCATTAGGTCAATTTAAAGAATTGAACATTATCCTTAAAGGTGACGTGGACGGTTCGGTTGAAGCATTATCTGATTCGTTCTCTAAATTATCAACGGAAGAAATTCAAATTAATATCATTCATAAAGGAGTGGGTGCTATTACAGAATCTGACGTATTATTAGCTTCTGCTTCTGATGCGATTATTATCGGATTTAACGTTCGTCCTGCAGGAAATGCCAAAGCATTAGCTGATAAAGAAGAAATCGATATTCGTAACTATTCTATTATTTACGCGGCTATTGATGACTTAAAAGACGCTATGGAAGGTATGCTTTCTCCAGAATTGAAAGAAGAAATTACAGGTACGGCAGAAATTAGAGAATTATTCAAAGTTTCTAAAGTAGGTACAATTGCTGGATGTATGGTTACAGATGGTAAAATTATCCGTAACAACAGAATCCGATTAATTAGAGAAGGTGTAGTAATCTTCACTGGTGAATTAGTAGCTTTAAAACGTTTCAAAGACGATGTAAAAGAAGTTTCTAAAGGATACGATTGTGGTATGCAAATTAAAGGATACAACGATATTAAAGAATACGATATCATTGAAAGTTTCCACGAAATTGAAATCAAAAAGAAATTGAAATAATATTTTGATATAAGTTAAAAATCCCAATGAAAATTGGGATTTTTTTATTTTCACTCATTGCAATCTCATATTTTCTATATTTACAACTTAATCTATTCTTATGTTTTTAACTGGTGATATTGGTGCTCTTTTACTTTTTGTTTTAATAATTACATTAGTATTTTCAATTTTGTTTTTTATGTTTTTGAAATTATGTTTTTGAAATTATGTTTTAAAAATTATGTTTTAAAAATTTACAATTGTTTTGGAAAGTGTTATTAACCATTCTATTTCTTTGTTTCTCCTTTTATTTTATTTTAAATAATATTGAATTTTTTGCGAATTTATTTTCGTGAATAATAAATTAATTAGAACTCCGTTATCTAATAAAAACCTCAATGCAGTATATCAAAATATTCCTATTGGCCATTCTATTTCTTTCTTGTAAAAATGAATCAGAAAGTGAAAAATTAGTCCAAATTGATTCGAAAAAAGAGGGAATTAAAGCAAAAGATTACACTTCTTATCTTAAAGAAGCTAAAAAATATTGCAAGAAACATAACTTAAATCAAAGTAAATTTATCTTAATCGATTTAGATTTACATTCTGGCTTGAAACGCTTTTTTATATACGATTTAAAAAACAACAAACTAATGAATTCATACATGGTAAGTCATGGCTGTGGAAATCATATGTGGAGTTGGACTTCAAGCAAAGAAAAAGCACCTATTTCTAATGAACCTGATTCGCATTGCTCGTCTATAGGAAAATATGTAATCGGTTCAAGAGGGGTTAGTCAATGGGGAATTAAAGTTAATTACACCTTGATAGGAAAAGAAAAAACAAATTCAAACGCCATTAAAAGAGCAATTGTTTTGCATTCTTGGGAGAAAATTTCTTCTGATGAAGTGTATCCTAATGGCACGCCAGAGGGATGGGGGTGTCCTGCTGTTTCTAACGAGAGTATGAAAGAAATTGACGTGATTTTAAAAGCAAATAAAAAAATGCTTTTGTGGATAATTAATTAATTACCGCATTAAGTGATACCGTCAAAATATTTCCAGTTCCAGAATAACGTTGTACATAAATTTCAATATAATCATTTGTAGAAAGCTCCACACTTGTTTCTATTGAAGGCGCTAAAATATCATTCACAGAATTGGAGTTTAAATATACTTTCGATTGGTTAATAACTACTCCGTTTTTAGCTATAAAAAATATGTATATCGTACCTGTAGCACTAGCTTGGAAAGAAGCAGATCCACTCACTCTAAAAAATCTTTTTTTAGATCCCAAATATTGCAGTCTGTTGTCCGTTCCTCCTCTTGAAAATCGGAATAAATTATTTGAAGTGGTGGTTCCAGTAAGTTTGAAATTGGTGCCAGTTGGCGTCAAAGTTGTACTTGAACCAGAGCCTACTGGATAGTCAAAATTAATGTCACCAGTTGCAATAGCATCAACTTCGGTTGGAATTCCTGGGCATCTAACACTCCATCTGTTATTAAAATTATAGCCAGTATATGAGCCAACAGTATAGGCATTAACGTACTTTCCAGTAGTTACTGTTCCTGTGAACACAGCGCCTTCCAAAACAGCATCTCCCGTAATTGTTGGGTTGCTTGATACATCAAATCCAATACTAGTTCCGGTAACTTCACTGAAACCTCCTTGTTTTGTGATTAAGCCAAATGTTCCAACAATTTTTTCGTAAACTCCAGTGTTGTTACTAAACCAACCAGTATTGCTCAAAAGTAATTTTGAAATATTTTCATAAATTATTCCATTAGTATTTCCAATATACTGAATCACACTTACAAAAACCAATGAAAAATTTTTAATCGTACCTACACTACTTGAACTAGCGACAATGCTATCTCTAAATATAAGATTAGCCGTTGAAGCACCATCTATGTTAAATATGTTTCCAGTACTGGCCACCAAATTAAGCAATCGAATTGTTCCTCCAGTAGAACCTGTAAATAAATCGCCAGTAGCTTTTATTAGTTTGTCTTCTCCAGAATCACCACCAGTTAAATAGGCATTATTTATTTCAATAGGGAAGTTTACTAAAATGGTACCATTGATTTCGTATAAAGTTCCGGTGTCTAACAAATATTTGCTTCCTCCACCAGCAGCAAGTTCTGTCGCTAAAACTGTTGCTAAAACATCAGTGGATTTAATTAATTTGTATTTTAACCTTCCATCTGCTTGCGAACTAATTTTAACCCATAAACTAGTTAAGTTGTTGTAGTGATAAAAGGCTTTTACGTCTGTATCGTAAACTATAAGTCCATCTGCGGGAGAAGTAATACTCGTTCTTTGAGCAGAGGTCATTCTCGGAGTTAACATACCTTTAGTGGTAGAAGTAACATCAAAAACTGAACTTGCATCAGGAGTTACGGTTCCAATTCCAACTTGTCCAAACATAACGCCCGTTGCCATAAAAAAGAAAAATAAACAAGTTGAAATGTTTTTTTTGCGTGATTTTAATTTCATAATCAATATAATTCGTTAATAAATACTCTTGTAAGAAAAATGAGTTTATTCATATTTAAAGGTAGTTTATGTTTGAATTAATATATTACGGATTATCCGGACATATTGTTAAATTTTCATAGTGCGGATTTGTTTTTTGATATAATTATGTTAATTATTTATACTTAATTTTTAATTATTGGTAAAAATTCATAAAATAGTTTCTTTTTTATATTGAAGGTTAGTAAATAAGTTGATTTAGAGACTTTTTCATGATAAATATCAATTTGATAAATAATCACAAAATTTAAACGTCAAAAAAAATATATTTTTTATTTTTTTGGCTTATTTTTGAAGATACTAATAAATTTCAAATGCAATTCGATATTCAAAACACCGAATCTTCGGCTTTATACAAATTGTTAACAGGAACTGTGATTCCACGACCAATTGGTTGGATTTCCACTGTTGATAGTGCAGGAACTAATAATTTAGCACCATTTTCTTTCTTTAATGTAGTGAGCGAAGATCCACCGCATGTGATGTTTTCTACCGTTCGAACTGGAAATAAAAACAAAGACACGCTTAATAATATCATTTTAAACAAACAGTTTGTTGTCAATTTGGTAACGGAAGATGTTGTAGAACAAATGAACATCACTTCTCAAAGTGTGGCATCTGATGTAGATGAATTTGAATTAGCGAAAGTCACTCCAATCGATTCTATTCATATTCAACCCAAACGCGTTAAAGAAAGTTTAGTGCATTTTGAATGTGAAATGGTTCATCATTATTTTATCGAAAATCATCAAAATGGAGGAGCTTGCATTATCATAGGTAAAATCATTACCATGCATATTGACGATTCTATTCTGATGGAAAATTACAGAATTAATCTTGAAGCGTATAAACCTGTAGCACGTTTAGCAGGTTCCAATTATTCTAAATTGGGAGAAATTTTCTCTATCAAAAGATAAAATGAATATGGAAAAATTAGAAATTAATTGTGCGATACAAATTCAAAAACCAACACATGAAGTTTTTGAAGCAATTGTTAATCCCGAAAAAATGTCCAATTATTTCATTTCTCAAAGTTCAGGAATCATGGAAGAAGGCAAAAATCTAATTTGGAAATTTCCCGAATTCGATTTCGAATTTCCAATCAAAGTTCAAAAAGTAGAAACAAATAAATACATTTCTTTTTATTGGGAAAATTCAGGAAAAGATTTATTAGTAGAAATCACACTTTCAGAAAAAGAAAATAATTCGACTTTAGTTTCTATTTCCGAAAAAAGCATGGAAAATAATGAAGTAGGTTTAAAATGGCTTTCCGGGAATTCATTTGGTTGGTCCAACTTTTTAGCTTGCCTAAAGGCGTATCTTGAATACAACATCAATTTGCGTAAAGGCGCATTTGATTTCATGAAAAAGTAAAAAAAAGAAACACCGATTTAAGAGATTTTAAAGATTACTCTAATTTCTCCAATCTGTGTTCCAAAAAATAAACAATAAAAATTCGCGGTTATCAGCGCTTTGCAAAGCAAATCCGTTTTATCCGCGTACCAAAATAAAAATATGAAAATAGCAGTAATTGGTGGTGGTCCTGGCGGACTATATTTTTCAATATTAACTAAAAAAGCCATGCCGCATTGTCAAATCGATGTGTATGAGCGTAACAAACCAGAAGACAGTTTCGGATTCGGAGTGGTTTTTTCTGATGAAACTTTAGGCGAATTCTTAAAACGCGATATGCAATCTTATGAGCTAATTCGAAGTGAGTTTGCTTATTGGGATGATATTATTATAGCCAGAGATGGCGAAGAAGTGAGTATCGCAGGAAATGGGTTTTGTGGTTGTTCCAGAAAAACATTACTAAAATTGTTGCATCAAAGATGTCGTGAAGAAGGTGTGAATTTGCATTTTGAATCGGAAATTCCTGATGAATCTGAGTTTGCAGACTGCGATATCATTTTAGCTTCAGACGGTATTGGAAGCGGAATCCGTACGAAATACGAAAAAGAATTCGGTACGAAAATCGAAATGAAAAAAAATCGTTTCGTATGGTTAGGTTCTACAAAACCGCTGGATGCTTTTACCTACTTTTTCAGAAATACCGAGTATGGTTTAATTGTAGCCCATTCGTATCAATACCAAGATGGAATGAGTACTTGGATTTTCGAATGTTCCGATGAAACTTGGCAAAAATTCAATTTTGAAGTTACTAATGAAGAAGATACGATTGCTAAGATTTCTAAAATTTTCGCAGTTGAATTAGATGGTCATCCGCTAATTTCTAATAAATCTCACTGGCGTCAATTTCCTCATGTAACTAACGAAAATTGGTATCATAAAAATATTGTTTTACTTGGTGATGCCAAAGCTACAGCGCATTATTCTATAGGCTCAGGAACGAAATTAGCCATGGACTCGGCAATTGGTTTGTCGGATGCAGTAATCGCTAATCCAACGGATGTGCAAGCTGCTTTTCAACAATATGACAAGACTCGTAGAAATACGGTAGAAATGATTCAATATGCGGCGTTAGTATCTTTAGATTGGTTCGAAAACATGAATCGCCACAACCAACATCCGTTTTATCAATTTGCTTTCGGATGTATGACGCGTGCGAAAAAAGTAACTTTCGAAAACTTACGCTTACGCGATAAATCCTTTACAGATAAAGTTTTAGAAGAATTCAATGGCAATAATAATGTCAATGACAAAAATCAATCGGCAGCTTTTTCAACTTTTAAATTAAGAAATTTAGAATTACAAAACCGTATTGTAATGTCTCCAATGGGACAATATTCCGCAGAAAACGGCTTAGTAAACGATTGGCATTTTCAACATTATACCTCAAGAGCAGTTGGTGGTTTAGGGTTAATTTTAACCGAAATGACCGCTGTTTCAGAAACGGGAAGAATTACCGAAGGTTGTGCCGGAATTTACACAGAAAATCAAATAGCTGAATGGAAACGAATCAACGATTTCATTCATCAACATACACCAACAAAAATCGGAATCCAATTAGGACATTCAGGAAGAAAAGGTGCAACAAAAAAACCTTGGGAAGAAACTTTTACAGGAACGAGTTGGGAATTACTTTCTGCTTCTGCGATTCCTTTTAATGAAACTTCAAATACGCCAAAAGAAATGACTTTAGCTGATATGGATTTGATAGCTTCTCAATTTGTTCAAGCCACAAAAAATGCTGATGAAGCCGGATTTGATATGATTGAATTACAAGCGCATCACGGCTTTTTATTAGCTTCTTTCTTGTCGCCATTAACAAATACTAGAACAGATGAATTTGGCGGAAGCATCCAAAACCGATTAAAATTTCCTTTACGAGTTTTCAATGAAATGCGAAATGTATTTCCAAAAGATAAACCCATGTCGGTTCGAATTTCAGCAACTGATTGGGCAGAAAACGGAATTTCTGAGGCAGATGTTTTTACAATTGCAACGGCTTTCAAAAATGCAGGTGCCGATATTATCAATGTTTCAACCGGAAATACAGTGGCGAATCAGAAACCTCAAACGGGAAGAATGTGGCAAACGCCTTTTTCTGATGCGGTAAGAAATACGGTTCAAATTCCAACCATTACAACAGGTTATATTCAAGATATCGACCAAATTAATACCATTATTTTAAATGGTCGTGCCGATTTAGTGGCGTTAGGAAGGCCATTATTATTAGATGCGAATTTTGTTCGAAATGCACAAGCTTACGAACAATTTCAAACCACAGATATTCCAAATGCATACAAAATGGGAATTTCTCACTTGTATCCTTTCAAAGCTTCGGAAAGAAAACAAACAGAAAGCATGAAAAAAGCATTGAAACCAAAAAGTAATAAGAAGAATTAATTTGTATAATGTAAAGTGTATACTGTAGAATGAAGTCAATATACAATTTATAGTATACAATATACTTTCAAAAAATGAAACATTACGAAGACAATTTCGCTCACAATAGTTTACCTAATTTGGAACTTCAACCAAATTATAGTTTCTTAGATTTACCACAATTCTCTCGACCAGAAATGTTGAATTGTGTGGAGAAATTATTGGATAATCATATAACAGAAGGCCGAGGAAATAACATTTGCATCCGAACTTTTGAAGAAACATGGACGTATCAAGATTTGTATGAAAAAGCGAATCAAATCGCACACGTTTTAGTGGACGATTTAGGTTTACAATCTGGAAATCGAGTTTTAATTCGTTCCGCAAATAATCCAATGATGGTCGCTTGTTGGTTCGCTGTTTTAAAAGCGGGCGGAATTGTAGTTGCCACAATGCCTTTATTACGTTCGAAAGAATTAACAACAATAATAGAATGCGCTGAAATTTCTCATGCATTTTGCGATAGCGATTTAGCTGAAGAAATGAATTTGGTGAAATCTGATTTTCTAAAAAAAGTGAGTTTTTATAGAAATAGTGACTTGGAAACAGTAATGGAATCGAAAGCCAAAACGTTTCAAAATTATCATTCCAAGTCAGATTCTGTAGCCCTAATTGGTTTCACATCAGGAACAACTGGTTTGCCAAAAATGACCGCACATTATCATAAAGATATTTTAAATATTTGCGAAGCATTCCCTCCATATGCACTGCAACCAAAAGTTTCTGATGTTTTTATTGGAAGTCCACCACTTGGATTTACATTCGGTTTAGGTGGATTGGTTTTGTTTCCAATGTATTTCGGCGCTTCCACTTTCTTAATCGAAAAACCAAGTCCCGATTTACTACTAAAAGCGATTCAAGAGTATAAAGTTACCATTTGTTTTACTGCACCAACCGCTTGGCGAATCATCACCACAAAAGTCAACGAATACGATATTTCGAGTTTAAGAAAATGTGTGTCGGCAGGGGAAACTTTACCTTTAAAAGTTTGGCAAGATTGGTACGAAGCAACTGGTTTAAAAATTATTGACGGAATTGGTGCTACAGAAATGCTTCATATTTTTATTTCATCCAATGAAGAAAATATGAAACCTGGCGCAACTGGTTTAGCGGTAACAGGTTACGAAGCTAAAATTATAGATGCAAACGGAAACGAAGTACCAAAAAATGAACCTGGAAGATTAGCCGTTCGAGGAATTACTGGTTGTAAATATTTAAATCGGGAAGATAAACAGCGCGAATACGTAGAAAACGGTTGGAATATTACAGGTGATATTTTCCGTCAAGATGAAGCAGGGTATTTCTATTTTGTAGCTCGTGGCGATGATATGATTATTTCTTCTGGTTATAATATTGCGGCAATTGAAGTAGAATCCGTACTTTTAACTCATGAAGCTATTTTAGAATGTGCCGTTGTGGGTTTACCCGATGAAGAACGTGGCATGCTTGTGTGTGCACATATCGTATTAAAAGAACAACATTTGGAAGGTAACGATTTGAAAATCCAAATTCAAAATTGGTTTAAAAGCGCAGCCGCTCCGTATAAATATCCGAGAATAATTAACTTTGTAGATAGCTTACCTAAAACAGAAACTGGAAAAATTCAACGATTTAAATTGAAATAAAAATAATTCAAACCTAGCTAGCCTAGCGGTTAAAAAACAAATCATGAGAAAAGCATTTTTAATTATAAGTATCACCATTCTTTCCTTAACAGGAATACTTATCTATATCAATTGGAAATTCAGTTTCCTACTTTTGATATTTCTTCCCTTAATTATAATGGGATTGTACGATATGTTTCAATCCAAGAAAACCATTCGTAGAAATTTTCCCTTATTAGGAAGAATGCGTTATTTATTAGAAGCACTCGGACCAGGTGCTCGTCAGTATTTCATAGAAAATGATACCGATGGAAAACCTTTCAATCGTTTGCAAAGAAGCATTGTCTACCAAAGAAGTAAAAAAGAAACTGATTCCATGCCTTTCGGAACACAACTCGATGTATATAAAGAAGGTTACGAATGGATCAATCACAGTATAAAAGCGATTCCTTTTTCAAAAGTTAACGAAAATCCTCGAGTGAGAATTGGTTCTTCGCAATGTGAAAAACCTTATGAAGCGAGTTTGTTCAATATTAGCGCAATGAGTTTTGGATCGTTAAGTAAAAATGCCATTTTAGCCTTAAATAATGGTGCCAAACAAGGTGGGTTTTATCATAATACGGGCGAAGGAGGATTGTCACCTTACCATTTACAAGGTGGCGATGTGGTTTGGAATATCGGAACAGGATATTTCAGCTGTCGTACTGATGATGGAAAATTCAATTATGAAGAATATGTAAAAAGAGCCGTTTTGGACAATGTGAAAATGATTGAAATCAAGTTTTCTCAAGGTGCTAAACCAGGTCACGGTGGAATTTTACCTAAAGAAAAAGTAACCGATGAAATTGCAGCTATTCGTTTGGTTTCTAAAGGAAAAGATATTTTGTCTCCTCCAACACATTCCGCATTTTCAACACCTTTAGAATTAATGGATTTCGTAAAATTATTGCGAAAAGGTTCAGGCGGAAAACCAATCGGAATTAAAATCTGCATCGGAAATAAATCAGAATTTATTGCGATTTGTAAAGCCATGGTTGAAACTAAAACCTATCTAGATTTTATTACTGTTGATGGTGGCGAAGGTGGAACTGGTTCTGCTCCTCAAGAATATTCTGACCACGTTGGAATGCCTTTACGCGATGCTTTAGCCTTTGTTTACGATTGTTTAAACGGTTTTGCAATCAAAGATCAAATCAAAATTATCGCTTCAGGAAAAGTAATTACTGGTTTTGATATCATCAGAAATTTATCATTAGGTGCTGATGTATGTAATTCTGCCCGCGGTATGATGTTCGCATTAGGTTGTATTCAAGCCTTAGAATGTCACGCAAATACTTGTCCAACAGGTGTAGCCACACAAGATCCAAGATTAACAAAAGGATTAGTGCCAGAAGAAAAAAGCATCCGTGTAGCCAGATATCATCATGAAACCGTAAAATCAGCTATGGATTTAATGGCATCAGCTGGTTTAACGCATCCAGATGAAGTAGACAGAACCGTAGTAAGTACCAGAATTGAACGTTCCAAAATACAAACTTTTGAAGAAACCTATCCAGAATTAAAAGTAGGAGCATTGCTTGAAGGCGCAACCGTTCCCAACGAATTTTTCAGATTCTGGAAAAGAGCTACTTCAGAAAGTTTTTAATTTTTTTAAGAAGCTAATCCCGCTATCCGTTGTTCCCGATATAAACGGGATTCACTACTATCGGGGCTAGAACACGAAAACAATTAATACAAAAAAATAACTTAGCGACTTGGTGTATTCGTTGCAAAATCAACATCGCGATTTAAAATAAAAACATGAATCAACCTTTTATAAAACAAGAAAAAATACGTTTCAAACACATCGATTATGCTGGAATCGTTTTCTATCCAAGATTTTTAGAAATGCTAAATGATTTAGTAGAAGATTGGTTTGAAGAAGCTTTAGACAGACCGTTTTCAAAGATGCACGAAACTAACGGAATTCCAACCGTAGATTTAAAAGTACAATTTAAAAATGCGGCTCGAATTGGTGAAACATTAAGCAAAAAATTATGGGTTGCAGAATTAAAATCGTCTTCCATCGTATGCGGATTTCAATTCACCAATCAAGATGATAAAACCGTTTTAGAAGGTGAAGTAACTTTAGTCAACGTAAAAATTCAAGAAGACAGACAGAGCATCAAAGCGGAACCTTTTAATGAGGAAATCAAAAATAAAATAGAAAAATATAAAATGTAGCAACACAGATTGGAGAAATTCGAGAAATTTTTAAAATTATTTAGATTTCTTCAATCTGTGTTCTAAAAAACAATAAAAATGGACTTTAAAAAATTCAAAGCAGCCACCGTTCAAACCTCACCTGTTTTTCTTAATGTAGAAAAAACAGTTGAAAAAGCGATTGCATTTATCAAAGAAGCGAGTCAAAATGGGGCGCAACTTATCGCTTTTCCTGAAGTATTTATAGCAGGATATCCGTATTGGAATTGGATTATGACACCAGTTCAAGGTAGTAAATGGTATGAAAAACTTTATAAGTGTTCCGTAAAAACGGATGATGCAGCCATGCAACCTTTGTTTCAAGCAGCAAAAGAGTATAACATTCATATCGTAATAGGAATTAACGAACGTGGTGATTCATATGGTGAAATTTACAATACCAATTTAATCATTGACAATAACGGAATCTTAATCGGAAAACATAGAAAGTTAGTACCAACTTGGGCTGAAAAACTAACGTGGACTTCTGGTGATGGTTCTTCTTTAAAAGTATATAACACAGAAATTGGTCCAATTGGAACGTTGGCTTGTGGCGAAAATACCAATACGTTAGCGCGTTTTACGTTGTTGTCTCAAGGCGAATTAATTCATATTGCGAATTATATTTCGTTACCAGTAGCACCACCAGATTATAACATGGCTGAAGCGATTAAAATTCGTGCGGCGGCGCATTCTTTCGAAGGGAAATTGTTCACGATTGTTTCTTGTTCCACTATTTCTAAAGAAATTATGGAAGCCTTAAAAGAAGATGTACCAAACGTAGAAGAATTACTAACTCGTAAAAACTCAGCTTTTTCAGGATTTATTGGTCCAAATGGCGCTGTAATCGGTGAGCCATTAATTGACAACGAAGGAATGGTTTATGCAGATATCGATTTAGAAAAATGCATCCAACCGAAACAAATGCACGATATTCTTGGGCATTACAACAGATTTGATATTTTTGATTTACGTGTGAATATCGCACCTACTCGAAAAATTACATTTGTAGATTCTCACGAAGAGTTTAATAAGAGATAAAGAAAAAATCACCATATAGGGCATAAGCTTATTTAAGTTATTCAACTTATATTTTCTTAAATTCCTTAATGGTAAAAAAATATAATTTATGGAAGATAAATTTTCAGACGATCAAATTGGAAGAGCTCGAGTGCAAGATTCAGACGAGCTAAAAGCTTATTATAAAGAATTAGAAACCCTTGGTGCTGGAGCTTTATGGACAGTTGCCAACGATATTGAACCTTGGGAACCAAGAAGTTCATCAGTTCCAATGTTGTGGAAATATGACGATTTACGTGAATTAGTGTTGAAATCTTCAGAATTAGTAACACCAGAACAAGCGGGAAGACGTGTTGTATATTTGGTAAACGACAAACGTAAAGAAGTTTCGGCAGCGGTGGGTTGGTTGTACACAGGAATTCAAGTCACTCGTCCTGGAGAAAGTACTTCGGCACATCGTCATCGTGCTTCTGCGTTGCGTTTTATTATGGAAGGCGACAAAGGTTATACGGTGGTAGATGGAAATAAAATTATGTTGGAAGTCAACGATTTTGTCATCACTCCTAACTCCACTTGGCACGAACACGGCGTAGAAGAAGGTGGAAAAACCTGCATTTGGCAAGATGGTTTAGATATTCCGTTAGTCAATGCCTTAGAAGCGAATGATTATGCGATTTATGATGGGAAACAACCTTTGGTAAAACCGTTGAATTATTCACCAATTACTTATGGTTGTGCCGGATTAATTCCAGCGGATAAAGCGTGGGACAAACCGTATTCGCCCTTATTTAAATATTCTTGGAAAAACGTATATCCAGCACTTTTAGAAGTGCAAAAAGTGTCAGAAGTGAATCCGTTTGATGGTATTTTTATGCAATATTCGAATCCATTAACGGGCGGACATGTAATGCAAACGATGGGCGCAGCGATGCAATTATTACCTGCAGGTTTTAAAGGAAAAGCGCATAAACACACGGGTTCATTCGTATATCAATGTGCTAAAGGAAAAGGTTATTCCATCATCAACGGAAAAAGATTCGATTGGAAGGAAAGAGATATTTTCTGTGTTCCATCTTGGGCTTGGCATGAACATCATAATTTATCTGAAATGGAAGACGCTTGCTTATTTCAATTTAATGATTTACCAGTTATTGAAAGTTTAGGCTTATTCCAAACAAGAGAATTAGAAGAAAATAACGGACATCAATAGGGTTTAATAGCAATAAGAATCTCGATGTTTCAGGACAAAAATTAATAACTTTAAAAAAACATAGCGAACTTTGCGTAAATCTTTGCGCTCTTTGCGGTTAAAAACAAAAAAATGAAATTACTTACTTACAAAACACAAGACACCGAACCACGATTAGGATTTATTCATAACAATCAAGTCATTGATATGGAAGATTTTGGAGAAATTTCTAACTTTCCATTGCCTAACGATATGTTGGATTTAATTGATATGGGATTTGAGATTATTGCGGAAATCACAGAATTAATTTCGGAAACTCCAGAGAATTTCTTCGAAGAAATCGCTTATGAAATGGACGAAGTGACTTTCTTAGCACCCATCGAAAAACCGAGAAAAAACATCATCGGAATTGGTTTAAATTACACAGAACACGTGGCGGAAAGTGCAAGGACATTAGATACAACAGGAAAATTACCTGCAAAACCAATTATTTTCTCAAAACCACCTACAACGGTTACAGGAACTAATACAGAAATTATTAAAAACACTAAGTTAACTTCTCAGTTAGATTGGGAATGTGAATTAGCGGTAATCATAAGTAAAAAAGGAAAATATGTAGCTAAAGAAGATGCTTTAGATTATGTGTTTGGTTATACGGTAATTAATGATATCTCTGCACGTGATTGTCGTAGAGAAGGACAATGGATTGTATCGAAAGGACAAGATACATTTGCACCAATGGGTCCGGTTTTAGTTACGAAAGACGAAATTGAAAATCCACACAACTTGAATTTATCATTAAAAGTAAACGGGGTAGAAAAACAAAATTCGAATACAAAATTCATGCTTTTCAATATTAACGATTTAGTTGAAGATTTAAGTACAGTTTTCACCTTAGAACCAGGAGATATCATCGCAACAGGAACACCAGCTGGAGTAGGTGCAGGAAGAGATCCGCAAGAATGGATGTACGATGGCGATGTAGTAGAAGCAACAGTTGAAGGAATCGGAACTATTGTAAATACGATTAAAGAGATATAAATTATTACACAGAATATCACAAAGAAAACACAAAGAGCCATTAAATTTTTGTGAATCTCTGTGAAACAAATCAATAAAATGAAAAAATACAGAATAGGACAAATAGTTCCATCATCAAACGTAACGATGGAAACTGAAATACCAGCCATTTTTCGTTCACGTGAAACCATCTTGCCAGAACGTTTTACGTTTCATAGCAGTAGAATGCGAATGAAAAAAGTAACCAAAGAAGAATTGGAAGCCATGGACGCCATGAGTTTAAAATGCGCACAAGAATTGTCGGATGCCCATGTAGATGTGATGGGTTATGCGTGTTTAGTGGCAATTATGAGTATGGGTCGTGGATATCATTGCGTTTCGGAAGTGAATTTACACCAAGAGACTATTGCTAACGATTTCCCAACGCCAATTGTAACTTCAGCGGGTGCTTTAATTAATGGTTTAAAGGTTTTAGGTGCGAAACAAATTTCAATAATTACACCTTATATGCGTCCGTTAACGGATATGGTGGTGGATTATATTGAAAATCAAGGGATAAAAGTAAAACAAAGTATTGCGTTGGAAATTCCAGATAATTTAGAAGTGGCAGCGCAAAATCCAATGAATTTATTAGAAATCTACAAACAATTAGATTTAACTGATGTAGATGTTTTAGTGGCTTCGGCTTGTGTGCAAATGCCATCTTTGGAAGCTATTGATTTAATTCAAGCCGAATGTGGTATTCCAGTAACTTCCGCTGCAGTTTGTACTACTTATGAGATGATGAAGAAACTTAATATCGAACCAAAATCGGTAATTGGTGGTGAATTGTTGAACGGAAAATATTAACGGTAAATCTTGCTTTGTTATTTAAGATAAGTTGCTGTTTTTTTTGTAAATTTACTTGAACTTATTGATTGTTAATTAGCTTAATTCACTTCGGTTATGGAATTTATTGATTATTATAAAGTATTAGGCGTGTCTAAAGATGCTTCAAGTGATGAAATTAAAAAAGCCTATCGTAAATTAGCTCGAAAATTACATCCTGATATTAATCCTAGTGATAAAGAAGCACATGCAAAGTTTCAGCAACTCAATGAAGCTAATGAAGTTTTAAGCCATCCCGAAAAAAGAAAGAAATACGACAAATACGGTAAAGATTGGGAGAATGGTGAAGCGTATGAAAAATACCAACAACAGCAAAAATCCAATTCTAATAGACAACAACAAACCAATACTGATTTCAATGGAGAGGATTTTTCAGATTTTTTCTCTTCTATGTTTGGTAATCAAGAGCGTGGTGGAAGATCTCAACCTAAATACAGAGGCCAAGACATACAGGCTCAACTTCAAATTGACATTAAAGAAGCTTATTCCACTCACAAAAAAGAATTTTCAGTTAATGGGAAAAGTATACGAATAACCATTCCTGCTGGAATCGAAGACCAGCAAACTATTAAAATAAATGGTTATGGAAGTCCAGGCCTAAATAATGGTCCGAATGGCGATTTGTATCTTACTTTTTCAATCGCTAATTCCACTTCTTTCAAACGCGTTGGAAATGATTTGTTTTTAACACACAATTTAGATTTATATTCTGCCGTTTTGGGTGGAGAAGTTACTATTTCTGATTTTAATCAAGCTAAATTGAAGTTAAAAGTAGCGGCTGGAACGCAAAATGGTACAAAAGTTAGATTGAAAGGTAAAGGTTTTCCTGTTTATAAAAAAGAAGGGCAATTTGGAGATTTGTACATTACCTACCATATTTCTATACCTACAAATTTATCAGAAAAGGAAATAGAATTATTTCAAGAATTAGCAAATTTAGCAACTAAATAAGATAGTTATGGAAGCTCAGGAGTTAATTATAATAGACGTATTTTGTCAGGAATACCAAATTGAAATCAAACTGATTAATGATCTAGAAGCCTTTGGTTTGATTGAAACAATTGTTCAAAATGAAAACAAATATTTAGATAAAAGTCAGTTGGTTCATGTTGAGAAAATAATTCGGTTACATAATGATTTAAACATTAATAAAGAAGGTATTGAAATTATTTTAGACTTGCTTGAAAAGGAAAAACAATTGCTTTCTGAAATCAAATATTTAAAAAATCGTTTAGATTTATACGAGTAATTTCAAATAAATAGTACCAAAAAAGGAGTTCAATTTAGAACTCCTTTTTTGGTACTGTTATCTTGTTTTAGAAGCTATATTTCGCTCCGCCATAAATGTTTCTTCCACCAGCATTGATCCCTGATGCAAAATTTCTATATTGTGTATCTAAAATATTTTCCATTCCAGCAAATAAGGTAAAACCATACATAGGTTTCGAACCTATTTTAAAATTATAGGTTTCCCAAGCTGGCATTCCGTTTTTAGGTGCATAAACTAAATTGTCTTCACCGCTTGTAGAATAATCTTTTAAGTGTTTTTTACCATTAAATAACATATACGCTTCAAAAGTTGCCCATTTTGGTGAAAAATTAAAACCTAATTTACCAAAATATGGAGGAATATGATCTAAAGGTCTTTTGTTTCCTGAGGTGGTAACTCTACCTAAAGTCACATTGTACGAACCATTAAATTGTAAGTTTTTTACAATTGTTGTTTTGATATTTCCGTTTACACCTGTTACAAAAGCTTTTCCTAAATTTTGATTGGCAATCACATTTCTAATGTCTCCACCTCCAAAATCATATGTATTAGAACCATTAAATGTAAAATTATCTGTTACAATGGCATCATATAATTGCGTGTAAAAATAAGTTGCGTCAAATTGATGTTTACTGGTTTTCGATTTTAGTACAAATCCTAAATCTCCAGTTATAGTTTGTTCTGGTTTTAAGTCTTTATTTGGTACGATTAAAGTTCCTGCGCCTGATTCAAATATTTTGGCTAAATCATCAATGTTCGGAACTCTAAAACCTGTACTTAAATTGGTTTTTACAATGAAATTTTCCGAAGCATTATGCACTAAACCAATGTTTCCGCTGTAAGTGAAATTTTGTTGTTTGATTTCAGAAAACGGTAGTGGGAAAATGGTGTTGTCTGCAATTGTACTTTCTAATTGTGCGTAACCAGCTCTTGCTCCCATAGAAAAGTTTGTAGCTTTATTTCTTTTTGAAGAGTACGATACATAAACATCATTACGCATCATGTTGTTTTTCCCGTTTGGATATCTTGTATCTAAAGGAACTACAATTCCTGTATTAATGTTGTTTTTATAAGCGGTTGATTTTAAATCATCGTAATAATTTTCTACCCCGTAGTATAAATTTCCTTTGTTTAATTTAGTTTCGAAATTCGCCGCTAAGGAATAAATTGTTACATTTTCAATTCTGTTTTGAAGATTATAATTTCCGAAATTTCTATTATGACGACTTTCTTCCACATTCTGATAACCAGCATCTAATTTGAAATCTGTGTTCGAAAACATGTTTTCTTTTTCTAAACTATACACTCCTAAAAGCCTTTTTTGTGGTCCATAATACCATTCAGCACTTTTTAATCCTGAGCCGGAAACGTCTGTTAATCTATCATAACGGTTAATGTCTGATGAGGTTGAGTATTGGAAATTGGCTCCATGTGTAAATCCACTTTTTGTTTTATACGCTAATTTTTGCATGAAATTATACTGCTTGTAACCACTTGTTTTTTGTGTGTATTTGTCGCTGTTTGTTGATAATACATCAATTCCATTGATGGTTTCTACGTATTTCGGTCTTTCTCCAAAGAAATCTCCATTATGATTTTTGGTTCTTCCCATTTTTAAATCGCCAAAATCATTGTACGAAAAGGCTGTTAACGATGCGAAATTTGTAGTTCCGTAATTTAAATCGAAATAACCTGATTTTTCTTCATTTACTGACGAATATCTTGTATTTACATTTCCAGTAAATCCGTTTTCAAATTTGGCTCTTTTAGTAATCATATTTACTGAACCACCTAGGGCGTCACTCCCATATAAAGATGAGGTTGGGCCGAATTGAATTAAGGCAGTTTCTAAGAAATTTTCATCTACTGTAATTACGTTTTGTAAGTGTCCAGCTCTGAAGATTAAGTTGTTCATGCGAATTCCGTCCACAAGTAATAAAACTCTACTTGCTTCAAAGCCTCTAATTACCGGACTACCAGCTCCTTGTTGTGATTTTTGCACAAATAAAGATCCAGAATTGGCCAACATATCAGCCGTATTTTGAAAATTTTGAAATTCTATCTTTTCTTTCGAAATAATTTCAATTTGTGAGGGAGTTTGGTTTTTATCAATTTTAATTTTGTTAGAATTGATTTTAATTTCTTCAATATTTTGTGTCTTGATAGTGTCGGTAACTTCCTGACTAAAAGATAATTGAGTAGTTAGTGCTAGCAACCCAAATAAGCGTAGGTAATTCTTCTTCATGTTAGTTAAGTTTGAAGAATTTATCTCTCAAAAATTATGCCAAAAAAATGTTAAAATTATTTTTTGTTAGGTTCGATTATAACCGCTGTGGTGTATTTTTTTTTGATGGTAAGAAGTGCTTTTTCTGCTTCAATTTTGCTCTTAAAACTACCTACCCAAACTTTATAAGATGGATTGCTGAAAATTATGGTTCCGTCTGTTTGAGAAAAGTCTTTTTTAAATGCTATAAGTGCTTTTTTAGAGTCTTCTATATTTCCAAAGAAAATTTGAATTTTAAATTTGTCATTTATGGTGATAGCAGAATTGTTTTTTCGCTTTTCAACTACTAATTTTTCAATTTTTTCGTCTTGTTCGATGTTGCTTTTCTTGGTTTGTGAAAAAATATTTTGACTTGATAATAGGGCAACAAGTGGAAAAGAGAATAATGTAATTTTTTTTAATGTCTTCATAATGAATGGTATTTATTGCAAATTTATTATTTTAGAATTAAATTATTGGTCTTAATCTTATTTAGAATTAAAATAAATTACATTTTAAGATAAATTTAAGGTTTTGATAATTATTCTAATGTTGTATTTTTGTCCAAGTTTTTAAAAAGTATGACTAGGCATTAGCTAAAACCATACCAAAATAAGTTTGATAATTAATTTTTAATATGAAAAAGTTGGGTAACCCTAAATCGTTTTCAAAAACTATCTTTTCTTTAGCGTTTTCTGCCATGTTTGCAGTGGGCGTTTCTGCGCAAGAGCCTGCAACAGCGGCTGCGCCTGCTGCAGCTGCAGCGGCACCAGCAACTGGTTCAGGTGACCCAGTAAAAGGAAAAGAATTGTTTAACACTAATTGTGCTGCTTGTCACAAATTAGATGCAAAAATGACTGGTCCTGCATTGAGAGGTGTTGGCGATAAGTATGACAAAGAATGGTTGTACAAATGGATTAAAAATAGTTCAGACCTTATTAAGTCTGGTGATGCTAAAGCTGTAAAAGTATACGAAGAATTTGCAAAAGCAAATATGACGGCTTTTCCACAGTTATCTAATGGAGACATTGATAATATTATAGCATATGCTATGGAGCCTGCTCCAGCTGCTGAAACTCCAAAAGCTGTTACGGCTGATGGTGGTTCAGGAAGTTCAGAAGGTGGTCTTTCAAACAACTTAATTTTAGGGGTTTTAGCCTTTATCTTAGTTGTTTTGGTATTCATGTTGTTTACTGTGAAAAGATTATTGAAAAATGTAATTGAGTCAAAAGGTCTTGAAGTAATTGAAGAGCCAAAAGGTTTGCCTTTCTGGAAAGCTTTGGTTAAAAATCAATTCTTGATGGTGGTTGCGGCTATTTTATTCTTATTAACTTCTGCTTACTTTATGTATGGTTATTTTATGCAGATTGGTGTAGATAAAGGATATGAGCCAATTCAACCGATTCATTATTCGCACAAAATTCACGCAGGTGAAAACGGTATTGATTGTAAATACTGTCACTCTTCTGCAAGAGTTTCTAAAAACGCTGGAATTCCTTCGTTGAATGTGTGTATGAACTGTCATAAAAATATTTCTGAATTCCAAGGTTCTAAAGATTCTACTTATGTAGAATACACAAAAGAATTCTACACTGGAGAAATTCAAAAATTATATGATGCAGTAGGTTGGGATAAAGCTACTCAAAAATATACGGGAAAAACTAAACCAGTAAAATGGGTTAGAATCCACAACTTACCAGATTTTGTTTATTTCAATCACTCTCAACACGTAACTGTTGGTGGTATAGAATGTCAAAAATGTCACGGTAAAGTAGAATCGTTTGAAGTGATGAAACAAGACCAGCCATTAACAATGGGATGGTGTATAAATTGTCACAGAGAAACTAATGTAAAAGTTGAAGACAACGGTTACTATGCAAAAATCCACGACCAATTAGCTAAGAAATTGGGTGTTACTAAGTTGACGGCTGCTCAAATGGGTGGTTTAGAATGTGGTAAGTGTCACTATTAATAATAATATAAGAAGTTAATATCTATATACAATGGCATCAAACAAAAAATACTGGAAAAGTGTTGAGGAACTAAATGAAAATAGTTCTATTGTTGAGGCGTTACAAAGCAACGAATTTGTAGAGCAAATTCCTGTTGATGAGTTTTTAGGTGATAAAGAAAATCTTTCTAATTCATCTACTTCGCGTCGTGACTTTTTAAAGTACGTTGGTTTCAGTACAGCTGCAGCTTCATTAGCGGCTTGTGAAGGGCCGGTAATCAAGTCAATTCCTTATGTGGTTCAACCAGAAGAAATTATCCCAGGTGTAGCTGATTATTATGCTACCACAATTGCGGATGGTTATGATTTCGCGAATATTTTAATAAAAACTCGTGAAGGTCGTCCAATTAAAGTTGAAAATAATTCTACTGAAGGTGCAGTAACAGGAGCAAATGCGAGAGTGCATGCTTCGGTTTTATCTTTATATGATAATTTAAGATTGAAAAATCCTAAAATTAACAAAAAAGAGGCTTCTTGGAATGAAGTAAACACTAAAGTAAAAGCTAGTTTAGCAGAAGCAAAGGCTAAAGGTGGTCAAGTTGTTGTTTTAACAAATACTACTGCAAGTCCTTCAACTGATAAATTAATTTCAGACTTAGCTGCAAAATATACTAATGTTAAGCATGTGGTATATGATGCAATTTCTGATTCAAATGCTTTAGATGCTTTTCAATCAGTTTATGGTTTCAGAGCTTTAGCAAATTATAATTTTGCCAATGCGGATACAATTGTTTCTGTTGGTGCAGATTTCTTAGGAGATTGGCAAGGTGGTGGTTATGATGCTGGATATGCAAAAGGACGTATTCCTAAAAATGGAAAAATGTCTAAACATATTCAGATTGAAGCTAACATGTCATTAGCAGGTGCTAATGCGGATAAAAGAATTCCTTTAACTGTGGCTAATCAAAAATTAGCTTTAGTAAAATTATACAATGCAGTAACAGGTGCTGGTGTTTCAGTTTCTAGTGTTGGTGCTTTAGATAAAGAAGTTGAAAAAGCAGCGCAACAATTAAAAGCGGCTGGTTCAAAAGGAGTGGTAGTTACAGGTTTAGATGATTTTGATGCACAATATTTGGTGTTAGGTATCAATTTAGCTTTAAAATCTGAAGCGTTTAATCCTGCTGATGCTAAATTAACTAGAAAAGGTGATGCAAAGGCTGTAGCTCAATTAGTTGCAGATATGAATGCTGGAAAGGTTCACACTTTAATTATGAGTGGTGTAAATCCTGTATATACTTTAGCTAACTCTAAAGATTTTGTTTCAGGTTTAGGTAAAGTAAAATTATCAGTATCATTCTCTACAAAAGAAGATGAAACTGCTGTTAAGACTACTATTGCTGCCGCTGCAAGTCATTACTTAGAATCTTGGAATGATGTATCAATTACACGTTCTAACTATAGTATTGCTCAACCTACAATTAGACCATTATTTAATACAAAACAATTTCAAGAAGCTTTATTATCTTGGAATGATAACTCAACTCCATATTATGATTTCTTAAAAGGTTTTGCTGCTGCTAATTTAGGTGGTAAGACATGGAATCAAGCTGTTCATGACGGCTTTGTGGTTACTGCTGTAGGTGGTGTTTCTGCTCAAGGTGGTAATTTCGGAGCTTCTGCATCAAAATTAGCTGCTGCTAAATCTAACGGTTTAGATTTAGTATTGTACAGTAAAGTTGGAATGGGAGATGGACAACAAGCTAACAACCCATGGTTGCAAGAGTTTCCAGATCCAATTACAAGAGTTTCTTGGGATAACTATGTAACTGTTTCTAAAGCTGATGCTGAGAAATTAAATTTAAAAAACTTTAATGTAGCTAACGGTGGTTTAAACGGAAGTTATGTTTCTATTAAAGTTGGAAATGCTACTTTAGAGAATGTACCAGTAATTATTCAGCCAGGTCAAGCAGTTGGTACTATTGGTTTAGCTTTTGGTTACGGTAGAAAAGAAGCATTAAAAGACGAAATGCAAACAGGTGTTAATGCTTACACTTTATATGCTAATGGAAATGCTAACCAAACTGCATCAGTTACTTTAGCAGATGGTGAACACGAATTTGCATGTGTACAATTACAAAGAACTTTAATGGGTAGAGGTGATATCGTAAAAGATACTACTTTATCTATTTTCAATAAAGCTAATGAAGCAGGTGATAAAGAAATATATAATCCTACACCAGTTGTTTCATTAGATCACAAAGAAGTTGCAGCTACATCTGTAGATTTATGGACTTCTTTTGATAGAACCACAGGTCACCACTTTAACTTATCTATCGACTTAAACTCTTGTACAGGTTGTGGAGCATGTGTAATCGCATGTCACGCAGAAAATAATGTACCAGTTGTTGGAAAATCAGAAGTTAGAAGAAGTCGTGATATGCACTGGTTAAGAATTGACAGATATTATTCTTCTGAAGAAACTTTCTCAGGTGATGTGGTGAAGAAAAATGATTCTAAAGGTTTATCTGGAACTATTTCTACACTACAAGAAATGGAAGATCCTTCAGTTAATCCACAAGTTGTTTTCCAACCTGTAATGTGTCAGCATTGTAACCACGCTCCATGTGAAACGGTTTGTCCAGTTGCTGCTACTTCACACTCTCGTCAAGGTCAAAACCATATGGCTTATAACAGATGTGTAGGTACACGTTACTGTGCTAACAACTGTCCATATAAAGTACGTCGTTTCAACTGGTTCTTGTACAACAAGAATGATGAGTTTGATTACCATATGAATGACGATTTAGGTCGTATGGTATTAAACCCAGATGTAAATGTTCGTTCTCGTGGGGTTATGGAAAAATGTTCTATGTGTATCCAAATGACTCAAGCTACTATCTTAAAAGCAAAAAAAGAAGGTAAAGAAGTTGGTAAAGATGATTTCCAAACTGCTTGTTCTGCTGCTTGTACTTCAGGAGCTATGATTTTTGGTGATGTAAATAATAAAGAATCTGATGTTGCTCAACTTTTAGAAGACGACAGAATGTACCATTTATTAGAAAGCATTGGAACAAAACCTAACGTGATGTATCATGTTAAAGTTAGAAACGATAAATAATTATTAATAAGAAACACATATAAAGGATTATGTCTCATTACGAAGCACCCATTAGAAAACCTTTGGTTATTGGTGATAAATCTTATCACGATATAACTGTAGATGTGGCTCGACCTGTTGAAGGAAGAGCAAACAAACTATGGTGGACAGTATTTTCAATAGCATTAGCTGCATTCCTATGGGGATTAGGTTGTATGATATATACAATCACAACAGGTATTGGTACTTGGGGATTAAATAAAACAATTGGATGGGCTTGGGATATTACCAACTTCGTTTGGTGGGTAGGTATTGGTCACGCCGGTACACTTATCTCAGCTGTATTATTATTGTTCCGTCAAAAATGGAGAATGGCCATTAACCGTTCTGCAGAGGCGATGACAATTTTCTCTGTAGTTCAAGCAGGTTTATTCCCAATTATTCACATGGGTCGTCCATGGTTAGCATTTTGGGTATTACCAATTCCAAATCAATTTGGATCATTATGGGTAAACTTTAACTCACCATTGTTATGGGACGTTTTCGCTATCTCAACGTATTTATCTGTATCATTAGTATTCTGGTGGACAGGTTTATTGCCTGATTTCGCGATGCTTAGAGATAGAGCTATTACTCCTTTTAATAAAAGAGTTTATTCTATTCTATCTTTCGGATGGAGTGGTAGAGCTAAAGATTGGCAACGTTTTGAAGAAGTTTCTTTAGTATTAGCTGGTTTAGCAACTCCTTTAGTACTATCTGTACACACAATTGTATCTTTTGACTTTGCAACTTCTGTAATTCCAGGTTGGCATACAACTATCTTACCTCCATATTTCGTGGCTGGTGCAGTATTCTCAGGTTTTGCCATGGTAAATACGTTGTTAATTGTAATGCGTAAAGTATCTAGCCTTGAAGATTACATTACTGTACAACACATCGAATTAATGAACATCATTATTATGATTACTGGTTCTATTGTAGGTTGTGCTTATATCACTGAATTATTTGTGGCTTGGTACTCTGGAGTAGAGTATGAACAATACGCTTTCTTGAACAGAGCTACAGGACCTTACTGGTGGTCATATTGGTTAATGATGACTTGTAACGTTTTCTCACCGCAGTTCATGTGGTTCAAAAAATTAAGAACAAGCATTGCTTTCTCTTTCATTATTTCTATTGTAGTTAACATTGGAATGTGGTTTGAACGTTTCGTAATTATCGTAACTTCATTACACAGAGATTACTTACCATCATCATGGACGATGTTCCAACCAACTTTTGTTGATGCTGGTATTTTTATTGGTACTATCGGATTCTTCTTCGTATTATTTTTATTGTATTCTAGAAGTTTCCCAGTTATTGCACAAGCTGAAGTAAAAACAATCTTAAAATCTTCTGGAGATAATTTCAAAAGAGAAAGAGGAGATAGTAAACCACATCATGACAATCACGGACATGATGGACATCATCAAGGACACGATCATCATTAATATAAAGAATTATGAGTAATAAAGTAGTACACGCTATATATAACGACGATGATATTTTGTTAGCTGCAGTTCATAAAACTAAAGCCGCACATTATCACATTGAAGAAGTTTATACGCCATTTCCGGTCCACGGACTAGATAAAGCGATGGGCTTACCCGCAACAAGGTTAGCAATATGCGCATTTTTATATGGTATCACGGGTTTATTTATATATTTTAATTTATTAAGATTTATAATGATTCAAGATTGGCCACAAGATATTGGAGGAAAACCATCTTTTGAGTTTATTCAAAATTTACCTGCATTTGTTCCAGTATTATTTGAAGGTACAGTTTTTTTCGCTGCCCACTTAATGGTTATCACTTTTTATATGAGAAGTAAATTATGGCCATTTAAAAAAGCAGAGAATCCAGATGTAAGAACAACTGATGACCACTTCTTAATGGAGGTTGGTGTTGACGGTAACGAAGAAGAACTAGTTTCTTTCTTTAAAAGCACTGGAGCAGTTGAAGTTAAAGTAATTGATAAGCATTAATAGGTATGAAAAGTATTTTAAATATATTGACATTAGTTGGAGCATCTTTGCTAATGACATCTTGTTTTGATAAATCTGCACCTAATTATCAGCTTTTTCCAAACATGTACGAACCAGTTCCTTATGAAACTTATGGTGAATCAAGTGTTTTCAATTCGCCAACTGGTGAAAAAGGTAAAGTAAGTCAAATTCCACCAGCAGGGACTATTAAGCAAGGTTTTGTACCTTACGAAATTCCTAATACTCCTGAAGGTTATGAAGCATCTAAAACAAATGTTTCTCCATTAACTGCTGAACAAATTGATTCAGAAAGAGGTAAAGAATTATTTACAATATACTGTGCGATTTGTCACGGTGAAGGTGGAGATGGAAAAGGAAATTTGGTAAAAAGAGAAAAATTTCTAGGTGTACCTAGTTATAAAGATAGAGTGATCACTACAGGTAGCGTTTTTCACGTTGTTACTTATGGTTTAAACTCAATGGGTTCACATGCTAATCAGTTGTCAAAAGAAGAAAGATGGCAAGTAGCTGATTATGTTATGAAACTTAAATCAGAATTAAAATAGTATTACTTTTTTGAAAAAAATAAAAATATGTACCAGTTTTCTAGTAGATTAAAAAGCTTTTCATTTGCCTTAATGGTATTAGGTATTTTAGGAATCGGTTACGGTTTCTGGACTGCACCTAAGACTAATGAAGACGTTGAAGCAATTTTAAAAGAGCAAGAAGCTCATCATGGTGGAGCACACCACGATACTCATGCAGCAGCCCCTCATTCTGAAGCTTCTCATGATGCACATGCAAAAGTTGAAGAGCATGCTTCTCACGAAGCTACAACTCATGCAGCAGAAGGTGTTGATACTTTAAAACATGAAGTAGCTCACGTAGCAGTTGATACTGCGGCTCATGCAAAAGCAGATTCTACTGCTGTAGCAATTGTTCCTGTTGTAACTAACCATAAAAGTGATATTTATGTTAGTAAATTTCACAAAGAAAATGTTGACCATGCAGCAGAACACAAAGAACATGTAGAGCATGTGAAGCATCAATTACAAAACAAACCTTGGTCTGCTTTGTATGTTGCTTGTATTTTCTTTATGTTAATCGCAGTTGGTGCTTTAGCTTTCTATGCTATTCAATGGGTGGCGCAATCAGGTTGGTCTCCAATTTTATTTAGAGTAATGGAAGGTGTTACAGCTTATGTATTACCTGGTTCAATTATTTTCTTTATTTTATTAGCCTTATCTGGTTTCCATTTTAATCATATTTTCACATGGATGGCAGATGGTGTTGCTGATCCAAAAAGTGAAAATTACGACCACATTATTGCAGGTAAAACAGGATTTTTAAATGTTCCTTTTTTCTTAATTAGAGCAGCCATTTTCTTATTCGGATGGAATTTATACAGATATGTTTCTAGAAAAAATTCAATTAAATTAGATCAAACTAAAGATTTGTCATTTTTCAAGAAAAACTACAATGCAGCAGCAATGTTCCTTGTTTTCTTTATTGTTTCTGAATCAATTATGTCTTGGGATTGGATCATGTCTGTTGATCCACATTGGTATAGTACTTTATTTGGATGGTATGTATTTGCAAGTTTCTTTGTAAGTGGTATTACTCTTATTACTTTAACTACTATTTATTTAAAAAATAAAGGTTTATTACCAGATGTAAATAAATCTCACTTGCATGATTTGGCTAAATTTATGTTTGGTATCAGTGTATTCTGGACATACTTATGGTTTTCACAATTTATGTTAATGTGGTATTCTAATATTCCTGAAGAGGTTACTTATTTCGTAACTCGTATTGAAAACTATAACTTACCTTTCTTTGGAATGGTTGTTATGAATTTCGTATTCCCATTATTAATATTAATGAATGCTGACTTCAAACGCCTTCAATGGGTAATTGTTATGGCAGGTATCGTAATATTAGCAGGTCACTATGTTGATTTCTTTAACATGATCATGCCTGCAACTGTTGGTGATCAATGGTTTATTGGTGTCTCTGAAATTGGTTCAGTACTTTTCTTCGCTGGATTGTTTATTTTTGTGGTGTTCACTGCACTTACAAAAGCACCTTTATCGTCAGACGGTAATCCATATATAGAAGAAAGCAAGCATTTTCATTATTAATAATTAATTAACGAAATAAACAAATGAACGGTTTATTGATACTTTTAATCATAGTTTTATTAGGTGTTGCAGCATGGCAATTATCTAAGATATTTAGTCTAACACAAATAGGATCGAAAAGAGATGACTCTGCGGTTGCTAATGATAGAGACAACAATATAAATGGATATTTAATGTTTGCGTTTGTAGCATTTATATACATTGTTACAATTATTTCTTTTATAAAATGTGGTAGTTTCGTGTTAGATACACCTGCTTCTGAACATGGTAAAGATTATGATAATTTAATGAATATTTCTTTCGTTATTATCTTCATTGTGCAAACACTTACTCAATTTTTATTACATTATTTTGCTTTCAAATACAGAGGTAAAGAAGGTCAAAAGGCTTTATATTTTGCAGATAATAATAAGTTAGAAGCAATTTGGACTATCATTCCTGTAATCGTTTTAGCGGTTTTAATTCTTTATGGTTTGTATACTTGGAACCAAATTATGTATGTTGACGAAGACGAAGAAGTTATCAATATCGAATTATATGCAAAACAATTTGCTTGGGAAGCTCGTTATTCAGGTGAAGACAATACTTTAGGTAAAGCCAATGTGCGTTACATTAAAGATGTTAACACTTTAGGAGTTGATATGGCTGATCCAGCAGCTCAAGATGATAAAGTTGTAGCGGAAATTCATTTGCCAGTTGGTAAAAAAATACACTTCAGAATGCGTTCTCAAGATGTTTTACACTCTGCTTATATGCCTCATTTTAGAGCACAAATGAACTGTGTTCCAGGAATGGTTACTGAGTTTGCTTTTGTTCCAACAATGACTACTGCAGAAATGCGTGGTACAGCTATGATGATGAAAAAAGTAGATGGTATTAATAAAATTAGAGCCAAAAAATCTTTAGCTTTAGTTGCAGAAGGTAAACCAGCATTAGAACCTTACACATTCGATTACTTGTTATTATGTAATAAAATTTGTGGTGCTTCTCACTATAACATGCAATTGAAGATTGTTGTAGAGTCTGAAGCTGATTACAAAAAATGGTTAGCATCTCAAAAAACGATAGCAGCAACAATTAAAGAAGCAAATGCTCCTAAAGTTGATCCTGTATCTGAAACAGCTAAAGTTGTAGTGGATTCTACTAAAACAGTAGCAGAAGTTGTAGCAAAAAAATAAATTAAGATTCAAAAAATAATATAATTATTATGTCACACGGTCATCATAAAGACACTTTCATTACTAAATATATTTTTAGTATTGACCATAAAATGATTGCGAAGCAGTACCTAATTTCAGGTTTATTGATGGGAATTATAGGGGTAGTTTTATCTTTATTTTTCAGAATGCAAATTGCTTGGCCTGAAGAATCTTTTGAAGTTTTTAAAATTTTCTTAGGAGAAAAATTGGCTCCAGGTGGAGTTATGAGAAACGATATTTACCTAGCTTTAGTAACCATTCACGGTACTATCATGGTGTTTTTCGTATTAACGGCTGGTTTATCTGGTACCTTTAGTAACTTGTTAATTCCATTGCAAATTGGTGCACGAGACATGGCTTCTGGTTTTATGAATATGTTATCATTCTGGATGTTCTTTATTTCTTGTGTGATCATGATTGCTTCATTATTCGTTGAATCAGGTCCTGCTTCTGCGGGTTGGACAATTTATCCGCCTCTTTCAGCTATTGAAGAAGCTATACCAGGTTCTGGAATGGGTATGACTTTATGGTTAGTTTCCATGGCTATATTTATCGCGTCTTCATTAATGGGGTCTTTAAATTATATCGTTACTGTTATCAATTTAAGAACTAAAGGTATGACTATGACAAGATTGCCACTAACAGTTTGGGCTTTCTTTGTAACAGCAATTATTGGTGTGATTTCATTCCCAGTTTTGTTCTCAGCAGCGTTATTATTAATTTTCGATAGAAGTTTTGGTACTTCTTTCTACTTATCTGATATTTTTATTAAAGGTGAAGTTTTACATTACCAAGGTGGTTCTCCAGTATTATTCGAGCACTTATTCTGGTTCTTAGGTCACCCTGAAGTTTATATCGTATTATTACCGGCTTTAGGAATTACGTCAGAAGTAATTGCAACGAACTCTAGAAAACCAATTTTTGGTTACAGAGCCATGATTGCTTCTATTATCGCAATTGCATTCTTATCAACTATCGTTTGGGGTCACCACATGTTTATCTCTGGTATGAATCCATTCTTAGGTTCGGTATTTACATTTACAACATTATTAATTGCAATTCCATCGGCAGTAAAAGCGTTTAATTACATCACTACACTTTGGAAAGGTAACTTACAATTAAACCCTGGAATGTTATTCTCAATTGGTTTAGTTTCTACTTTCATTACAGGAGGTTTAACAGGTATCATTTTAGGAGACAGTACTTTGGATATTAACGTTCACGATACGTATTTCGTAGTTGCACACTTCCACTTAGTAATGGGTATTTCAGCATTATACGGATTTTTCGCTGGGGTGTACCACTGGTTCCCAAGAATGTTCGGAAGAATGATGAACAAAACACAAGGTTATATCCACTTCTGGGTAACTGCAGTTTGTGCTTACGGAGTTTTCTTCCCAATGCACTTTATTGGAATGGCAGGTTTACCAAGAAGATACTATACTAACTCTAACTTCCCATTATTTGATGAATTAGCAGACACTAACGTATTAATTACTGTATTTGCTTTAGTAGGAGCAGCATTCCAATTAGTTTTCTTCTGGAACTTCTTCTACAGCATTTTCAAAGGTAAAAAAGCACCAATGAACCCATGGCGTTCAACTACTTTAGAATGGACAGCACCAGTAGAGCATATCCACGGAAACTGGCCAGGAGAAATCCCAGCTGTACACCGTTGGCCTTATGACTACAGTAAGCCAGGTCATGATGAAGATTTCGTGCCGCAAACCACACCAATGAAAGAAGGTGAAGTGGAATTACATCACTAAAATATATATCAAAAAGTCCCAATGAAAATTGGGACTTTTTTTTCTTATATTTGATTGTATTTTGTAAGTATAAATACAACGGAAAAGAATTGCAAGAAGAGCTAGGGCTTAACATGTATGATTACGGTGCAAGAAACTATGACCCAAGTTTAGGTAGATGGATGAATATTGACCCGTTAGCTGAACAAATGAGAAGGTATAGTCCATATAACTATGCGTACAATAATCCAATGCGATTTGTTGACCCAGATGGAATGAAACCTGCTGATTGGATTCAATGGCTTGCAAAAGATGGTTCTACGCAATGGACTTATGACAGAGATGTAAAAACTAAAGCTCAAGCTGAAGCAAAAAATTACACAGATGTTCAAGATACTATGGCATCAGGTTTTTATTATTCAACTTATCAAGAAGGTGACAAAAGAGCTGCGTTTAATTATTATTTAGGTAAAGATGGAAGTATAGGTGATATGAACGGAAACATACTTGAAAGTGGTGTAACAGCTTCTAATGGGACATTTATATCGTATAGTAAAAATGGAGTAGAACAGCTATCGGGTGCTCTACAAGATACTGGAGATATGGTTTCATTATTAGGATATGGATTAACCTTAACAGGAGTTGGTGCTTTTGTTGGAGTTCCTTTATCTGCAATTGGAAATGCGGTTTCAACAACTGGTGCAACTATCGAGACAATTGATGTTGCCGTTAGGTCATATCAAGAGGGCACTAGTTCAGATAAGGCTTTTGAAAATATTGTGGCTTTTAGAGCTGGTAAAGTTATTGAAAATAGACTTAATAAAGTTTTGCCTGGTGGTGGTAAGAAATTTGGAGAAGAAGGCTTTAATTTAAGTACGGAAATTCTTCAGCAAAATTCAAGTTTAAAAGTAAATGCTGCACAAAAAATATATACTAATCAAAAAAATAATTAATAATGAAAGAAATAATTTATTCAATAGTATTTATAATAATAGGAATGTTTTTTTTGTTTTTTACTTATAAAGATGGAGAAAAAAAAGAGGTTAACTTAACAACTTCTTACGTTTCACACATTAAAGGGTATCTTGCAGGTTTTGGGTTTATCATCTTGGGTGTTTTAAAATTATTTGGTTATCTAAAATAAATAAAGAATATGGATTTAATTAGATTGTTAATTCCTTTACTAGGAGTGATATTTGGATTTGTTGTTAAAAGCTCAAACAAAGAGCAGTTTTTATCAGTAAAAAAATACTGGTTATGGTTTGTAATTGGTGGTACATTTATGTTTTTGTTTAGACTTCTTAAATATCTAAATTGGTAATGTCCCAAATTAGGACATGTCTAATTCACAAACATAAATAACACTAAAACAGTAGCTAGAAAAACATATATTTTTAGTTGCTGTTTTGTTTTTTTGGAATAAACGTAACGTAAAACAAAAAATCCTAACCGTTGAAAGTTAGGATTATTGCTTTATTTGAAAAGGTTTTGTTTGTTTAATTAATCTAAATCCCCAAAACCACTCTAGCAATAGAGAAGTAAATCACAATTCCTAAAATATCGTTACTTGTAGTGATAAACGGACCAGTTGCTAAAGCTGGGTCGATACCATATTTATCTAAAATAATTGGAATGAAAGTTCCAATAAGTGAAGCCACAACAATCACCGATAATAAAGCAATAGAAACGGTGGTTCCGATTAAAAACTCATAACCTAGTAAGAAATGTGTCCCTAAAATTAAAATTACGGCTAAAATCGCTCCATTAAACAAACTCAGGGATAATTCTTTTAATAAACGATTCCAAAGTGTGCCTGTTAACGAGTTGTTCGCTAAACCTTGCACTACAATCGCGCTCGACTGTACTCCAACATTTCCAGCCATAGCTGCAATAAGTGGCGTAAAAAATAATAATGTTCTATGACTTTCCATCGAGGGTTCAAAAATGCTCAATACTTTTACCGATATAAAGCCTCCAAATAAAGCTAAAACCAACCAAGGCAAACGCGCTTTAGTTAATTCAAAAATACTGTCATCTGCCTCTACGTCTTGCGAGATACCGGCTGCTAATTGATAATCTTTATCTGCTTCTTCTTTTATGATATCAATAATGTCATCAATCGTAACTCTTCCCACCAAACGGTCTAATTCGTCAATAACAGGAATCGCTTCCAAGTCGTACTTTTGCATGATTCGGGCTACTTCTACATCTTTTGTTTCTACTCTAACGTAGTCTACTTTTTTGATGTAAATATCGCTAATTTGTGTTTTGGTAGAAGTCGTTAATAAATCTTTCAACGACAAACGTCCTTTTAAACGGTCTTCATCATCCACCACATAAATCGAATGTACTCGAGTTACATTTTCAGCCTGATGACGCATTTCTTTCACGCAAGTTAATACGTTCCAGTTTTCGTTTACTTTTACCAATTCTTTCGCCATAATACCACCAGCGGTATTTTCGTCATAACGTAAAAGGTCAACAATATCTTTGGCATGCTCAACATCTTCTAATTCAGAAATTACTTGTGCTTTTTTAGATTGAGGTAATTCGGCAATAATATCCGCCGCATCATCCGTATCTAATTCGTCAAGCTCTTCTGCAATTTCTTTGGCAGATAAACTTCGTAAAATGTTTTCACGGACTTCCTCGTCTAATTCTAGTAATATTTCTGCGGTAATTTCAGAATCTAATAAGTTGAAAAGATAAATGGCTTCAGACGTGTCCAAATCATTCATAATTTCAGCTATATCAGCAAAGTGAATTTCATGCAAAATGCTTTCCAATTCCACAATATTATTGTGTTGAATTAAATTCTCAATTTGCGTAATAAGTTCTTTACTGATTTTAAATTCCATCGGCAGCTATTTTTTGAGTTAAGGCAATGAATTCCTCAACCGACAATTGTTCTGGTCTTTGTGCAAAGATAGTATCTTCTTGTAATTTTTCGGATAAATTTAAACTTTTTAAACTGTTTCGTAAGGTTTTTCTCCTTTGCTGAAAAGCAGTTTTAACCACTTTAAATAATAGTTTTTCATCACATGGTAATTCGTAATTCTCTTTTCGAATCATACGCATTACACCAGAATCAACTTTCGGTGGCGGATTAAAAACCGTAGGCGGAACCGTAAATAAGTATTCCACATCATAAAAAGCTTGCGCTAAAACAGATAAAATCCCGTACACTTTACTTCCTTTCTTACTGCAAATACGTTCTGCAACTTCTTTCTGAAACATTCCTGAAAATTCAGGAACAAACTGACGAAGTTCTAAAGTTTTAAACACAATTTGTGTCGAAATATTATAAGGAAAGTTTCCAATAATAGCAAATTGCTCACTATTAAAAGCGGTTTGCCAATCGTGTCGTAAAAAATCTAAAGAAAATATATTTTTCGCTAATTTTAAATAATGAACCTGTAAATATTCCACGGATTCTTTATCAATTTCAGCCACATAGGTTTCGTATGGTTTTTCTAGTAAGTATTTGGTTAAAACACCCATTCCTGGACCAATTTCCAACACTTTGTTATAGTTTGTACCAATCAAAGAATCGGCAATTTGTTGCGCAATACTTTCATCGGTAAGAAAATGTTGACCTAAATGTTTTTTAGCTTTAACTGACATATATTTTTATTTTGTTCTTAAACTTCCTACTTCGTGCTTCCAGCTTCAAACTTTCTTTAGTTCTCGTTACTAAAAAACTCGTCAATAACTTCTAATTCTGTTCGAAACGCTAGCATTTTATCGCCAAATAAACGCAGGCCTTCTTCTCTTAATTTTGCAGCGTAAGTTTTGTAATATTCCTGAAGTTTTTCATTGCTTTCCGCAGAATATTGAATCGAGTAGGTAGTTCCTCCCATTTCTTCTTCTACTAAAACTTTTGAAAGTTTCGCTTTGTAAAAACAACCTGTGTCTAAAACCTCTCCAATGTGTTTCGTTTTTAACCAATTTAACCATTGGTCGTGTGCGCTTTCGTCAATATTGATGGTTACATTATAAATAATCATGTGCTCAATTTTTTACAAAGATACTTTTTTAATATCAATGACAATAGGAATGTCAAAATTCAATATTTTTTTAATTTGGGCGTTCCCTTTCAGGTCGGGTCTTCCGTTCCCGCTTTTTTTGTGCCGAAAAAAAGGCACAAAAAAGAGCTCCACTACAACCCCTAACGCAAAAACCGTATTTCAATACAAAAACTCGAAACACAGATTAGATAAATTATAAAAATTTTAGAAATTTCTTCAATCGGTGTTTGAAAAAACTTAGATGACTTATATGTTTAAAAGTTAGCGAGATACTGAAACAAGTTCAGTATGACAAAAAAGGGTGATTTAATGCTCTATTTCAAGCGAAGTGCCCTTACTCGCAAACCAAATCATATTTCTATATGTTTAAAAAAACTTATATGACTTATATGTTTAAAACAAAAAAACTCCCAACTCCCAACTCCCAACTCCCAACTAAATATTATATTTGTAACATGAACGAGAATTTAGATCCCAACAAAGAGCGTTTCACACCGCAAGAAATTGATATTGAAAAAGCATTGCGACCGTTAAATTTTGACGATTTCGCAGGTCAAGATCACGTGCTTGAAAATTTGAAAATATTTGTAGCAGCTGCGAATCAACGCGGCGAAGCTTTGGATCATGCGCTTTTTCACGGTCCTCCAGGTTTAGGGAAAACTACTTTAGCAAGTATTTTAGCCAATGAACTAGGAGTCGGAATCAAAATTACATCTGGTCCAGTTTTAGATAAACCAGGTGATTTAGCCGGTTTGTTAACAAATCTTGACGAACGTGACGTATTGTTTATTGATGAAATTCATCGTTTGAGTCCAATCGTGGAAGAATATTTGTATTCAGCCATGGAAGATTATAAAATAGACATCATGATTGAATCTGGACCCAATGCGCGTTCGGTTCAAATCAATTTAAATCCATTTACTTTAGTCGGAGCCACAACTCGTTCAGGATTATTAACCGCTCCTATGCGTGCGCGTTTCGGAATTCAAAGCCGATTACATTATTATAAAACCGAGTTACTAGCAACCATCATCGAGAGAAGTTCCGGGATTTTAAATGTGCCAATCGATTTAGAAGCAGCCATTGAAATTGCAGGTAGAAGTAGGGGAACACCTCGTATTGCCAATGCTTTATTAAGGAGAGTTCGCGATTTTGCGCAAATCAAAGGTAACGGAAAAATAGATATAGAAATTGCTCGTTACGCCTTAAAAGCCTTAAATGTAGATGCAAATGGTTTGGATGAAATGGACAATAAAATTCTATCAACTTTAATAGATAAATTCAAAGGCGGACCAGTTGGATTAACCACTTTAGCTACCGCTGTTTCTGAAAATGGCGAAACCATCGAAGAAGTATATGAACCTTTTTTAATTCAAGAAGGATTTTTAATGCGCACACCTCGTGGTCGTGAAGCTACTGAAAAAGCCTACAAACATTTAGGTAAAATTAAAGGTTTGAATCAAGGAGAACTTTTCTAAGGCTATTTATTCTTAATAGCAGTGTGATTTCAGTGTTTAGACAAAATAGTACATAAAAAAAATCCCCAAAAACAGATTGTCTTTGGGGATTTTAAATTATTTTTTAGTTTAAAACTCGAAACTTAGAATAAATTCACTTGTGTTTTTAGCTCTAGCAAGTTGTGTTTTTGAACTTGTTTCGTTAGCATATCCAAGTGTAAGTCTCTTGTTTATTTTAAGATTTACTAATCCAGCAAATGTATTGTCCGATCTGTAAGTAGCTCCAAATTCAAAGATGTCATTAAAATTAAACATCGTGTTGAAATCCATCGAAATTGGTGCATCATTAACATATCTAAGAAAGAATGAAGGTTTAAGCGTGAACCGATTCGTATCGTCAAAATGAATGTCATACCCAGAACTCCAGTAAAAATGTGGTCGATCTGTAGATGCAGATGCAAACCCATTTTCTGTTGTGGCTCTTTCAGTATTTAAAAGTCTAGGAACTGATAACGACATGAAAAAATCTTTGTACTTAAGTAAACCACCAACTCCAACATTAGGATTGAATGAACTAATAGAATTTAATGAAGGGTCACTCATAATGTTATAAGTTTGAAGGCCTCCTGTATTTACATTGTAAAAATTTCCACCTCCTTTAATACCTAAATATAAGTTTGCTTTTTCTGAAACTTTTAATTTGTATGAAAAATCAATTCCTACAAAAGTTTGTTTTTCAATGAATGTTTTGTCACTCACCATCGAAATCCCAAGTCCAGTATTTTTTCCTAATGAAGTTCCAAAAGCTAAAGTTTGAGTTTCAGGAGCATTCTCAATACCAGTCCATTGTTCTCTAACTCCAGTAGATAATACTGTTTTGTCATCTACTCCAACATAAGCTGGATTCACAATGTTCATTTGATGTCTATAAAAAGCAAAAATGCTTTCTTGTTGGGCAAATGCACTACTACTAACAAGTAGTAGTGCTATAAATATTTTCTTTAACAATTTCATTTTAGTGTTTTTTTATGATTACTTACGAGTTATGTAAATCCAACCGTCTTTCATAGTACTTCCATCTCCATTTAGATCTAATTGGTAATAGTATGAACCTGAATCTGGTAGTGGTTGGCTGTTGTTTTTGTAGGCACCATTCCAATCGTTTTGATAACCTCTTGCAAAAAACACCTCAGAACCCCATCTGTTAAATACTCTTACAGTACAATTTGGGTAATTCTCGATGTTGTAAATCATCCAAGTATCATTAATGCCATCACCATTTGGAGTAATAGCTTCAGAAACATTAACTTCTATTAAATCACAAACATCTCCCATTCCGTCGTTATCACGGTCTTCTTGACCAGGGTTATAAACAAATTGACAGTTGTCTAATGTGTCTATTAAGCCATCATTGTCATCATCGTCATCACAAAGGTCTCCAAATCCATCCGAATCATTATCAGCCTGATCACTATTTGCTGTTAATTCACAATTATCAGATATATCTAAAACTCCATCGTTATCATCATCATCGTCACAGTTGTCTTTAGTTCCGTCAGAATCATTGTCACCGAATGTGTTGTCTACAGTTACAATTGCTGTTGCGATGTTTGTATTTCCGTTTACATCAGTAATTGTTAAAGTAACCGTGTTTGTACCTGCATTTCCACAAGTAAATGCATCTGGTGAAACCGTTATTGTAGCGATACCACAATTATCAGTTGAACCATTATTAATTTGAGTAGCAGAAATTGTTGCGTTACCAGCAGCATCTAATTGTACAGTAATATCTTGAGTAATCACTGTAGGAAGTACTGTATCTTGAATAGTTACTATTGCTGTTCCTGTACTGATGTTCCCATTTGCATCTGTTACTGTTAATGTAACTGTGTTCGCACCTACATTCGCACAAGTAAATGTATCAGGAGAAACTGTCATCGTAGCGATACCACAATTATCAGTTGAACCATTGTTAACTTGAGCAGCAGTAATTGTTGCGTTACCAGCAGCGTCTAATTGTACAGTAATATCTTGAGTAATCACTGTTGGAAGTACCGTATCTTGAATAGTTACTATTGCCGTTCCAGTACCGATGTTTCCGTTCACATCTGTTACTGTTAATGTAACTGTATTTGCACCTACATTCGCACAAGTAAAAGTATTTGGTGAAACCGTCATTGTAGCGATACCACAATTATCAGTTGAACCATTGTTAACTTGAGCGGCAGTAATTGTTGCGTTACCAGCAGCATCTAATTGTATAGTAATATCTTGAGTAATCACTGTTGGAAGTACCGTATCTTGAATAGTTACTATTGCTGTTCCAGTACTGATGTTTCCGTTCACATCTGTCACTGTTAATGTAACTGTATTTGCACCTACATTCGCACAAGTAAAAGTATTTGGTGAAACCGTCATTGTAGCGATACCACAATTATCAGTTGACCCGTTGTCAATTTGTGCAGCAGTAATTGTTACGTTTCCAGATGCGTCTAATTGTACAGTAATATCTTGAGTAATCACTGTAGTAAGTACCGTATCTTGAATAGTTACTATTGCTGTTCCAGTACTGATGTTTCCGTTCACATCTGTCACTGTTAATGTAACTGTATTTGTACCTACATTCGCACAAGTAAAAGTATTTGGTGAAACCGTCATTGTAGCGATACCACAATTATCAGTTGAACCATTATTAACTTGAGCAGCAGTAATTGTTGCGTTTCCAGATGCATCTAATTGTACAGTAATGTCTTGAGTAACTACTGTAGGAAGTACCGTATCTTGAATAGTTACCGTAGCCGTTCCAGTACTGATGTTCCCATTTGCATCTGTTACCGTTAATGTAACCGTGTTTGCACCAATGTTATTACAATTAAAAGTATTTGGAGAAACCGTCATCGTAGCGATACCACAATTATCAGTTGAACCATTATTAATTTGAGTAGCAGAAATTGTTGCGTTACCAGCAGCATCTAATTGTACAGTAATATCTTGAGTAATCACTGTAGGAAGTACCGTATCTTGAATAGTTACTATTGCTGTTCCAGTACTGATGTTTCCGTTCACATCTGTTACTGTTAATGTAACTGTATTTGCACCTACATTCGCACAAGTAAAAGTATTTGGAGAAACCGTTATTGTAGCGATACCACAATTATCAGTTGACCCGTTGTCAATTTGTGCAGCAGTAATTGTTGCGTTACCAGCAGCGTCTAATTGTACAGTAATATCTTGAGTAATCACAGTAGGAAGTGCTGTATCTTGAATAGTTACTATTGCTGTTCCTGTACTGATGTTCCCATTTGCATCTGTTACTGTTAATGTAACTGTGTTTGCACCTACATTCGCACAAGTAAAAGTATTTGGAGAAACCGTCATCATAGCAATACTACAATTGTCAGTTGAACCATTATTAACTTGAGCAGCAGTAATTGTTGCGTTTCCAGATGCATCTAATTGTACAGTAATGTCTTGAGTAACTACTGTTGGAAGTACCGTATCTTGAATAGTTACTATTGCTGTTCCAGTACTGGTGTTTCCGTTCACATCTGTTACTGTTAATGTAACCGTGTTTGCGCCTACATTCGCACAAGTAAATGTGTCTGGAGAAACCGTCATCATAGCAATACCACAATTATCAGTTGAACCATTATTAACTTGAGCGGCAGTAATTGTTGCGTTACCTGTTAGGTCTAGTTGAATTGTTGGATTTTGTGTAATTACTGTAGGTTGTTGAGTGTCAGTTACAACAACATCAAACGAACATGTATCTGTGTTTCCAGAAGCGTCTGTTGCTACAAAGGTATTTGTAGTTGTTCCCAAAGGAAATACAGCTCCACTAGGCAAGCCCGAAGTTTGAGTTATAGAAACAGAAGCTTGAGTAGCGTTATTTAGAAACGCTTGAGCGATTGCTTGTGTTTGTACGTTGTCGATATAACTTCCAGAATTACCAGCATATAATAAATAGTAAATTCTTGTAGATGCATTAATATTATTTAAGCTATGTAGGTTGTTGTCAGTATTTGTGTCGAAAGTCTGATTTGCTGATGGATTCGTTGGAACAATCATTAACTGATTAATTGAAGGGTCAACAGCATTGAAAACTCGTTTAACAAAACAATTGTATGAAATTCCGTTTGCTGTAATAGAGAATGTAGTGCCGTCTGTAGTTCCCATAAATCCGTCTGCACCTAGATTCCCAGTTGTAATAAAGTTACTTACATTATTGATATCTGCTGCTAAAATAAACATACATGGATTTAGAGTTCCTTGAGTGCCATTACTAACATAACTTGTAAAGTATCTACCACCACTACCAAAAGCTGCTGAATTAATAATGTTATTTTGAGAGTATTGAATGTTAGTCGCAAAATTGGTATTCAAATAATTTCCTCCATCGTACATGTCATTGTATCCATCATTGATAGAATTCCCGTTTAAACCATTGTCCATAGCAAATACTACTGGATTTGGAATTGTTGCCAATATTGCATTGAAATTTGTATTGAAGTTAGCTAATACATTCTCAAGTGTACTTGTGCCTGTTCCAATACAATTGTCTGTTGCTGTTGGTAAACTATAAGTAATAGTTGCGCCACATAAATCAGTAGTGTTATTCGCAGCGATGTTAGGTGAACATGTAATTACAGGTGCAGTAACATCATTTATTACAATATTTTGTGTCTGTGTACTTATATTTCCATTTCCGTCATTATAAGCCCAAGTTACAACTGTAGTGCCTTGTAAAGTAATTGGTAAAACTACGTTATTAGTTACGGTTACAACTCCACCACAATTATCTGTAGCTGTTGGTGTAACTAAACTTGTAACACTACATTCTGCGGTTACATCTGCTAAAGTAGCTATATTTGGAACTGGAGCAGTAACATCGGATATTACAACATTCTGTGTTTGAGTAGTTGTAACACTTCCACTTGTATACGTCCAAGTAACCACTGTTGTTCCTTGTGTTGTAATAGGGAAAATAGTTGATGTTGTTCCGGTAATTATTGTCCCACAATTGTCTGTTGCTGTTGGTGCTGTTGGTGCAGCAACTGAACATTGGCCTGTAAGATTTGGTAAAGAAGCAACATTTGGTGTGATTGAAGATGGAACACATAAAGCTGTAATAATAATTTGTCCATTTCCTGTTTTAATACCTGCTGTAGTAGTTCCGCTTGTAACACCACCAATGTATGATGATCCACCTCCTCCGTGTCCGTCGCAACCACCTGAGCCACCTCCGTACCAGCCACCACCACCTCCGCCAGAGTGACCAGTGGTACTATTTCCTCCGATGCCAAAACTTCCAGAAAATGAAGGACCAAATGCACCACCACAAGGGTCAAATCCACCAGCTCCACCAGCAGTTTGTGTTCCTGGACCACCTGACGCACTAGGATCATTGCCACCACCATTTATGCCGCCAGTTAAACCACCACCATGTCCGGCTTGTAAGCCTGTGCCTGACCATTCGGCACCGCCACCACCAGCAGCCACAATGACTCTATTTGTAAGTGTATAAGGTGAAACACGAACGTCTGAAGCGCCACCGCCTGTTGAAGTGGTACTTGCATTTGTTCCGCCTAGTCCTCCACCATTAAAACCCCCTAGGTTACCTGAATTTCCAACTCCTCCTACATATATATTCAGTACTTGACCAGGAGTAACAGTTAAGATACCTGATGAGTAACCACCGTTCCCACCCATCGACGGATTGCTATTGTTGCCAGCACTACCTCCTTCAGCTCCCCAAGCATCTATTTGAATTGAGGTAACTCCTGGAGGTATAGTGTAAGATTGCATTCCGCCAGTATAATTAAAAGTAGTTTGACTAAATGCCAAATTCCCTAAAGCCAAAAAGGTCAAGAAGGATAAAATGAATTTTGATAAATGTCTCTTCATAATTTGAATATTATGCCTTACTTGGCTGATGAGTTTTTAGATGATTTCTTGCTCAATTCTTTCAATTGAGACAAATAAATTGTCATCGATTCTATTGAAATTACTTCTGGATATTTAGGTATAGTTATACCTTGTTTTCTTAAAACAATATACTCTTGAATAATTTCGTCGCTAATTTTTGAGAATGTTTCGTTATTCTTTTTTTCTTTAGCAATTTGTAATGTCAAAGCAGCTTGCTCTTCTTTACTTAATGTCACAGTGCTTGAAGTTCTTGCTGTATTTTGCGCTTGACTATATCCTTTACCTACAAACAAGGTACAGGTTAGGATAAATAAGACGATTTTAAGATAGTCTTTCATGTGTTAAATTTTGATGTTAGAGATTAATTTTTCTTGATTGTTCAAGCGGTTCTTTTTCTGTCGCTTAAACATTGGTAATTTTTTTAACCAATAGGTAGTTTTTTCTTTCATTAGTTGTTTTTAAATGTTACTTGATTGAGCATTCTTATGAAATTTTAGAATTTCATAATGTAATTTTTTCATTATTTTTTGGTTATAAATAATGAAACGTGTAGGTTAGAATTCTTTAAAGACAAATGACTTTAAATGATTAAATTAAACAAGGGGAGGTTTAAATTAATTCGCCGTAAAGATATATCAGTTTTAACCAGAAATATATAGGTAGTAATACCTGTTTTTTCTTACAGGTATTACTACCTGGTTCCCTTTAATAAAAATTTAGTAAACTTGTTGGTGATAATTCAAATTTTCAAAAATTTAGTTTCTGTAAGAAAAATAACAATACATTAAAAGTTAAAAGAAAAAGTAACTTTTTAAATAATCGTTATTGTTATTTGATTGCTTATTTTATCTTTGTAAGTTGATGCAAATGATTTTATATGTCTAAAAGTAATAATAAAAGAAGAGAAGCCTTACTATATCACGCGAAACCAACACCTGGGAAAATTCAAGTGTTGCCTACTAAAAAATATGCTACCCAGCGCGACTTGTCTTTGGCGTATTCGCCAGGAGTGGCAGAGCCGTGTTTGGAAATTGCAAAAGACGTTAATAACGTTTACAAATACACGGCTAAAGGAAATTTAGTGGCTGTAATTACCAATGGAACTGCTGTTTTAGGCTTAGGCGATATCGGTCCAGAAGCTTCAAAACCTGTAATGGAAGGTAAAGCATTATTGTTTAAAATATTTTCCGATATTGATGTTTTTGATATTGAAGTGGATGCCACAGATATTGATAAATTCGTAGAAACGGTTAAAGCCATCGCGCCTACATTTGGTGGAATTAATTTAGAAGATATCAAAGCACCAGAATCTTTCGAAATTGAAAGAAGATTGGTAGAAGAATTGAATATTCCTGTGATGCACGATGATCAACATGGTACAGCAATTATTTCTTCAGCAGCACTTTTAAATGCTCTAGATATCGCAGAGAAAGATATTTCTAAAATTAAGGTGGTAGTTTCAGGAGCAGGTTCAGCAGCTTTAGCTTGCGCGAATTTATACGTTTTATTAGGTGTGAAACCTGAAAACTTATACATGTTCGATGTTAACGGATTACTTACCACTTGCAGAGAAGATGTTTCCGAATTACAAATGCGTTACGCAAAATCTTGTAATCCAGCTCCATTATCAGAAATTATAAAAGATGCCGATATGTTCTTAGGATTATCGGTTGGAAATATTTTAAAACCAGAAATGTTATTGTCAATGGCAGCCAATCCAATTGTGTTTGCTATGGCGAATCCAGAACCAGAGATTGATTATAACGTAGCCATCAATACTCGTGAAGATATCATTATGGCAACCGGCCGTTCTGATTATCCAAATCAAGTTAATAATGTACTAGGATTTCCATATATTTTCCGTGGAGCGTTAGATGTTAGAGCTCGTAAAATTAACGAAGCGATGAAAATGGCTGCCGTTAGAGCTTTAGCAGAATTAGCCAAAACTCCAGTTCCAGAACAAGTAAATATCGCTTATGGCGAAAAGAAATTGGTTTTTGGTAAAGATTATATCATTCCGAAACCATTCGATCCGCGTTTAATTTCAACCATTTCTCCAGCAGTTGCTAAAGCGGCTATGGAAAGTGGAGTAGCTGATATAGAAATTACAGATTGGGAAAAATACGCCGATGAATTACAAGAACGTTTAGGTGGCGATAATAAAATTGTAAAATTACTTACCAATAGAGCCAAAACGGAACCTAAAACAATCGTTTTTGCAGAAGCGGATCAATTAGATGTGTTGAAAGCAGCTCAAATTGTTCATGAAGAAGGAATCGGAATTCCTATTTTACTAGGTAATTTGGAAATTATTCAAGAATTAAAAGAAGAAATTGGATTTGATGCCGAATTAAGAATCATCGATCCAAAATCTAAAGAAGAAGATAAAACCAGAGAGAAATACGCACAGTATTTCTGGAAAACCAGACAACGCAGAGGAACATCTTTATTAGATGCACAAAAATGGATGCGTGAGCGTAATTATTTCGCAGCAATGATGGTGAATACTGGTGATGCAGATTGTTTGGTAACAGGTTACTCAAGAAGTTATCCAACTGTTGTAAAACCAGTAATGGAATTAATCGACAGACAACAAGGGGTAAGCCGAATTGCAACTACAAATATCATGAACACTAAACGTGGACCATTATTTTTGTCAGATACTGCAATTAACCCAAATCCTTCAGCAGAAGAATTAGCAAAAATTGCGTTAATGACGGCTAAAACAGCTAGAATGTTTGGTGTTGAGCCAGTTATTGCAATGATTTCATTCTCCAATTTTGGTTCTTCATCCAATGAAAGTGCTATAAAAGTGAGACAAGCAGTTAAAATTTTGCATGAAAATCATCCCGATTTAATTGTCGATGGAGAAATTCAAACCGATTTCGCTTTAAATCCTGAGATGTTAAAAAGCAAGTTTCCTTTTTCTAAATTAGCCAACAAAAAAGTAAATACTTTAATTTTTCCTAATTTAGATGCGGCAAATATTACCTACAAAATGCTAAAAGAATTGGATAAAGTAGTTTCAATCGGGCCAATTATGATGGGATTAGAAAAACCTGTTCACATTTTCCAATTGGGTGCAAGTGTAGAAGAAATGGTTAATATGGCAGCTGTAGCAGTAGTTGACGCACAAGAGAAAAAAAGAAATCAACTAAAAGTAAAAAGTAAAAAGTAAAAAGTAAAAAGATAAAAGTAAAAGTAGAGATGCGATTTATTGCGTTTATTTGAAGGCCAAGTAAAAATTATTTGCGATTTGGAATTACTATTTACGAGATTTACAATTTAATAATTTAAAAAAACTTTGCGATCCTTGCGGAATTCTTGCAAGCTTTGCGGTTAAGAGAAATATATGATTGCACACATTCAAGGAAAATTAGTTGAAAAAACTCCCACAGAAGTGGTGATAGAATGCAACGGTGTTGGGTACGAAATTCATATTTCATTGCACACGTATTCTCATATTCCAGAATCTGAAAATGTGAAATTATATACTTATTTGCAAGTCAAAGAAGATGCACATTCTTTATTCGGATTTGCAGATAAAAAAGAAAGAGAATTGTTTAAATTACTAATTTCTGTTTCTGGAATTGGCGCGAATACTGCCAGAACGATGCTTTCTTCGTTACATCCAGAACAAATTATTCAGGCTATTGCTTCAAATGACGTAGGAACCGTTCAATCAATAAAAGGAATCGGACTAAAAACAGCGCAAAGAGTAATTTTAGATCTGAAAGACAAAGTGTTAAAAATATATGCGATCGAAGAAATTTCTGGTGGTTCATACAATACAAACAAAGAAGAAGCGTTATCTGCATTAGAAGTTTTAGGCTACATCAGAAAAAATGCCGAAAAAGTATTAGAAAAAATCATTGCAAACAGTCCAACGGCAACCGTAGAAGACTTAATTAAACAAGCTTTAAAAGTATTATAATTTGGGAAAATTATTCAACAATATTGTTTCAAAAACTAGCATCGCTTTTTTTATGTTGCTTGCTAGTGTTTTTACATTCGCACAAGAAACACCCGTACAAGAACAAGATTCTACTAAAACAGGCTATAGCGTTGGTCAAATTACTATGCCCAATCCGAAAAGTATTATTGATGCCTATACTTATGATCCAGTTTCCAATCGATATATTTACACTGCTTCTGTAGATGGTTTTAATATTAATTATCCCTTAATTTTAACTCCAGAAGATTACGAAAAATTAGTGCGAAAAGAAACCATGCGTAAGTATTTTTACGAAAAAGGTTTGGCTGCCGATCCTAAAAAAGGAACTGATGAAGCAAAAAGAAATTTATTACCAAGATTTTATGTTAATAATAAGTTTTTTGAAGCCATTTTCGGAGGAAATACCATTGATGTGAAACCAAGCGGTTCGGTTGAAATTGATTTAGGAATCCGATTTACCAAACAAGATAACCCTTCGTTTTCGCCAAGAAATAGAAAAACTACTGCATTTGATTTTAATCAAAGAATTTCAATGGGTTTACAAGGAAAAGTTGGAACCAGATTGAATGTAAATATTAACTATGATACCCAATCAACCTTCGCTTTTCAGAATTTAATTAAGTTAGATTATACTCCAACTGAAGACGATATTTTGCAGAAAATTGAAGTCGGAAATGTGAGTTTTCCAATTTCTAATTCTTTAATTCGTGGAGCACAAAGTTTATTTGGGGTAAAAGCACAATTTCAATTTGGAAAAACAACGTTTACTGGAGTTTTCTCAGAGCAAAAATCGCAATCAAAATCAATTACAACTCAAGGTGGTGGAACTATTCAAGAGTTTGATTTCTTTGCTTTAGAATACGATTCGGATAAACACTATTTCTTATCACAATATTTTAGAAACAACTACGATAATGCTTTAAGAAATTACCCAGTAATCGATTCTCGTGCGCAAATTACTAGAATGGAAGTTTGGATTACCAACAAACAAAATCGAGTTACCAATACAGATAATAACTTGAGAAACATCATCGCCTTACAAGATTTAGGAGAATCGCAATTAACAGATGGTGTAACGCCAATTGCAGATAGTGAAATAGTGGGTACAGATGTTACTCTAAATCCAACATTGTTTAGTGTTCCAGCAAATTCACCAACAGACAATAAAAATAACAAGTACAATCCTTTAACAATCGGACAACCAGGCAGTTTCTTAAATCCTTCAATTAGAGAAATTGCTACGGCATCTTCTGGTTTTAATGTTACCACTGCGCCTTCAAGTACTTTTTCAGAAGGAATTGATTACTCAAAATTAGAAAACGCTAGAAAATTATCTCCAACAGAATATACTTTTCATCCACAATTAGGGTACATTTCCTTAAATCAAAAATTGCAAAATGATGAGGTTTTAGCTGTTGCTTATCAATATACAGTTGGTGGTGAAGTTTTTCAAGTAGGAGAATTTGCTAATGATGGTGTGGAATCTACTACAGTAGATCCAACAGGTGTTCCTACTACTCAAGCCTTGCTTTTAAAAATGTTAAAAGGAAGTTTAATTAACGTAAGTGAACCAAGTTGGGATTTAATGATGAAAAACATCTATCAAATTCCAGGTGGAAATCAATTACAACAACAAGATTTTAAGTTCAATATCTTATACCAAGATCCTTCGCCTTTAAATTACATTACTCAATCTGGAATTGATCCTTTGCCTGCGGATGTTGCAAACACACCTTTATTAAAAGTATTTAACTTAGATAAATTAAATTTCACGAATGATCCACAACCTAACGGAGATGGTTTTTTCGATTATTATCCAACTATTACTGTTGATCCTCAATATGGTAGAATTATTTTTACAACAGTTGAACCTTTTGGTAAACATTTATTCAACAAATTAAGTAACGGTGCCGAAAATTATGACATTGGACCTTACAATTCTAACCAAGATAAATACGTTTTCAGAACCTTATATAAATCTACTCAAGCAGCAGCTTTACAAGAAAGTGCGAAAAATAAATTCAAATTAAAAGGTAGTTTCAAATCTTCAGGTGGTGATGGAATTTCTTTGGGCGCGTTCAATGTACCACAAGGAAGTGTTGTCGTTTCAGCAGGTGGAAGAATTTTAGTAGAAGGTGTAGATTATACCGTAAATTATCAAGCAGGTCGAGTGAATATTTTAGATCCTTCTTTGCTAGCTTCTAATACACCCATAAATGTATCTTTAGAAAATAACTCTGTTTTCGGACAACAAACTAAACGTTTTTATGGATTAAATGTAGAACATAAATTTAATGATAAATTTTTAGTAGGTGCGACTTTCTTAAAAATGACAGAAAGACCTTTTACTCAAAAAGCGGATTACAATCAAGAGTCAGTTAATAACACGATTATAGGTTTTAATACCAATTTTTCTACAGAAGTTCCATTCTTTACAAGATTAGTTAATAAATTACCAAATATCGAAACAGAAGCGCCGTCTAATTTGTCTTTTAGGGGTGAATTTGCCTACTTGTTTCCTAATGCGCCGAAAACAGCAGATTTTAATGGTGAACCGACTTCATATATAGATGACTTTGAAGGTTCGCAATCTAATATCGATTTAAAATCGCCTTTAGCTTGGTCTTTAGCAAGTACACCAATTGGATTTGGAGGAGAATTAAATGATGATGACATTACTTATGGTTACAAAAGAGCTAAACTATCTTGGTACAATATTGATCCTGTTTTTTATGTAGATCAGCCTGCTGGAATTAACGATAACGATATTTCTTCAAATAAAACTAGAAGAATTTTTAGCCAAGAATTATTCCCAAATATTGATATTCCTCAAGGACAATCGAATGTGATTAGTACTTTAGATTTGACTTACTATCCAAGAGAGCGTGGGCCATATAATTATAACCCAGTAACAGCAGCAAACAATCAATTTCCAGCATTGGACGCGCCTAATAATTGGGGTGGAATTATGCGTGCCATCAACACTACAAATTTTGAACAATCTAATGTAGAATATGTGCAGTTTTGGTTAATGGATCCTTATACTGGAAATGTTGGTGATGCTGCAAATCCAACAAATACTGGAGTTTTAACCTTAAATTTAGGTGAAATTAGTGAGGATATTCTAAAAGATGGTAGAAAATTGTATGAAAACGGTTTGCCAGATAGTGGTGGAACTCAACCCACTTATTCAACCAATTGGGGTAAAGTGCCTGCATCGCAATCTTTAATTTATGCTTTTGATACTAGTGAGGCGAATAGAGGTGTTCAAGATGTTGGTTTAAATGGTTTAAATGATGACGAAGAGAAAATAAAATATCCAGCATTTGCGGGATTAGGAGATGCTTCAGCGGATAATTATAACTATTATTTAAATGCCACTGGAACTATTTTAGATCGATATAAAAGTTATAATGGATTAGAAAATAATTCGCCTATTACCGTTACGGATACCAATAGAGGAAATTCAACTATCCCAGATGTGGAAGATTTGAATAGAGATAATACCATGAATACCATCAACGCATATTATAAATTTAATGTGCCAATTTCTCCAAATCCTGTTGTGGGGCAAAATTATGTGTCTGATGTGATGACAACTACTCAAACCATGCCAAATGGACAAACCACTCCAGTGAAATGGGTGCAATATAAAATTCCAATTTTAGAAGCAACTGCCGCAAATATTGAAGGTCCAATTACTGATTTTAGAACCATTCGTTTTATGAGAATGTTCTTAACAGGCTTTAATGAAGAAGTAACGCTTCGTTTAGGAACTTTAGATTTAGTTCGTGGAGAATGGAGAAGATATGTGAATTCTTTAGATGCTTTAGATTCAGATGTTTCTGATGATGATACGGGTTTTGATGTAGTAGCTGTTAACGTACAAGAAAACGGAAGTAGAAGTCCAATTCCGTATGTAGCTCCACCAGGTGTAGATAGAGAACAATTGTACAACAACAATACGGTTATCAATCAAAACGAACAATCTTTATCATTAAGAGTGTATAAAAAAGATCCAGCGCTTGTTGGGTTAGGCGGTTTAGAAGAAGATGATGCCAGAGCGGTTTTTAAAAACGTAGATGTGGATATGCGCCAGTACAAAAAACTTCGTATGTTTTTACACGCAGAACCTTTACAAGTAGATGTAGCATCAGGTAACGATTTAAAAGATGACGAAATGGTAGCCTTTATCCGAATAGGAAATGACTTTACGGATAACTTCTACCAAATTGAAATGCCATTAAAAGTGAGTTCTTTAAATGCAAGAAGTGCCGAAGATGTTTGGCTTGCAGAAAATGAAATTGAACTACCACTAGCTTTATTAACCAGAATTAAAAGTTTAAATATTGCTGGCGATCCATCTATTATTCCAGATGCTAACGGAATTGCTTTTTTAAATGAAAGTGTTTTAGGCTCTGCCAGAGATCGAATGAATATCGGTATTAAAGGAAATCCAAATTTCGGACAAGTAAGAACGTTAATGGTTGGACTTAAAAATCCGAATCCAGCTGCAACTGGTCCAATTAGAGGAGAAGTTTGGTTTAACGAACTTCGTATGTCTGAAATTGATAATAAAGGAGGTTATGCTGCCGTTGCAAATTTAGATACAAATTTAGCCGACTTCGCAACTTTTTCTGCAACAGGTCGTTTAAGTACAATTGGTTTTGGAGCTTTAGAAGAAGGTCCGAACGAAAGAAGTAGAGAAGATGTAAAACAATACGACATCGTTTCAAACTTTAATGTGGGGCAATTATTACCTAAAAAATGGAAAATTAATTTACCTTTCAATTATGCAGTTGGGGAACAAATTATTACACCAAAATACGATCCTTTATACCAAGATTTAGAATTAAAAGAAGTGCTTGCTGCAGAATCTGATGTAAATAAAAAAGACGAAATTGAAAACCGTGCTATCGATTATACGAAACGTACAAGTGTGAACTTTATTGGTGTAAAAAAAGAGCGTGGCGAAAAACAGAAACAACGTTTCTATGATGTTGAAAATATTACACTTTCGTACACATTCAACGAAATGTTACACCATAATTTCCAAGTGCAAAATCTTGTTGATCAACAACAAAAAACATCTGTTGATTATGCGTATTCATTCAAACCGATGTCTATTGAACCTTTCAAAAAGAATAAATTCTTCAAGAAAAGCGCGTATTATAAACCTATAAGTGATTTTAATTTTAATTTCTTGCCAAGTAATGTAACGTTCAACTCTAATATTATGCGACAATTTAATCGCCAACAATTTAGATTAATTGACGTTCAAGGTATTGGATTGGATCCTTTATACAGAAGAAATTACTTTTTTAATTATCAATATGGCGTAAACTTCCCAATTACAAAATCATTAAAATTAAATTATACAGCCGCAAATAATAACATTGTTCGTAATTATTTTGATGCACAAAAAAATCCAATTAACGATTTAGATATTTGGAACGATTACTGGAATTTTGGTAGTGCTAATACACATAATCAACAATTAACAGCTAATTACGAATTACCAATTAATAAAATTCCTGCTTTAAGTTTTGTTAAATCATCTTATGTGTATACTGGTGATTACAGTTGGCAACGTTCTTCTGATGCTTTCGCTACTTTTGTAGCTTTAGATGGAACAACTTATCAATTAGGAAATACCATTCAAAATGCTAATTCACATAAAATTAATACGGCATTTGATATGAATGCGTTTTATAAATATATCGGTTTAACCGCTAAAAAGCAGAAAAAACAACCAGTTAATACGAAAAAAACTCCACCAAAACCTGGTGAAAAAGTAACGAATACAGCTCCAAAAGTAATTCAAGAAGAGAGAAATGGTTTTGCTAAATTCGGAATCGGCTTACTTACGTCTGTAAAAAACATTCAAGTTAATTATTCAGAATCAGGCGGAACTTTATTGCCAGGATATTTACCAGGATTAGGCTTCTTCGGAACTTCTCGTCCAACATTAGGTTTCGTTTTTGGAGATCAATCAGACATCCGATACGAAGCAGCCAAAAGAGGTTATTTAACTAGTTATCCAGAATTCAACCAAAGTTTCACGCAAATCAAATCTAAAAAATTAGATTATACTGCCAGAGTAGAATTTATTCCAGATTTAGTAATTGATGTAACTGCTGAAAGAAATATTACCGAAAACTATTCAGAACAATTCGATGCGGTTGGAGGAAATTATAACTCACTTTCGCCATACAGTACCGGAAATTACAACATTTCTACAATCTTGATTAAAACGGCTTTCAAATCAAGTGATGAAAATCAATCTGAAATTTTCGATAGATTCCGTAAAAACCGTTATGCTATGGCTACTCGTTTAGCTACGGAGTATTATGGAACATCAGCTTTTCCAGTGGATTTAGATGGTTTCCCTGATGGATTCGGAAAAAATAGCCAGCGTGTTTTAGTACCAGCCTTTTTATCGGCTTATTCAGGTGTAAAAACATCATCTGTTCAAACAGGATTATTTTCTAGTTTCCCATTACCAAACTGGAACTTAAAATATACAGGTTTAATGAAATTGACTTGGTTTAAAGATAATTTCAAACGTTTTTCTGTACAACACGGTTACCGTTCTAGCTACAGTGTAAACGCTTTCAGAAGTAATTTAAATCCAGAAGTTAGAGATCAAAATGACAATATTTTTGCAGATGTTATTACTTCAAATGTCAATTTAACAGAACAATTTAATCCATTAATTAATGTGAATTTTGAATTGAAAAACTCATTAAACATTATGGCTGAAATGAAAAGAGACAGAAGTTTAAATATGAGTTTCGATAATAATTTATTAACGGAAGTTCAAGGAAACGACTATACGGTTCGTGTAGGTTACAGAATTAAAGGCGTACAATTTAATTCGAAATTGGCTGATAATGCACAAGGAATGATTAAGAGTGATATTGATTTAAAAGCTGATTTCACTTTACGTCAAAACATGACGATTGTTAGGTATTTAGATTACGATAATAACCAATTAGGTGGTGGGCAAAATATTTGGTCATTTAAACTATCAGCAGCTTATGCATTTAGTAAGAATTTCACTGCGAGGTTTTTCTATGATCATCAATTTTCTAAAGCTGTTATTTCAACTGCATTTCCACTTACAAACATTCGTTCTGGCTTTACTTTGATATATAATTTTGGAAATTAATTTTAAGTCAAAAGTCGAAGGTTGAAAAGTAATAACTTGCGACTTTAAAGAATATAATTTACATTTGTCGAATATAAAACACAATTAAAGAGAAATGAATATACCAGCAAACTTAAAGTACACAAAAGACCACGAGTGGGTTTCAATTGATGGAGATGTAGCAACTGTAGGAATTACTGATTTTGCTCAAAAAGAATTAGGAGATATTGTTTATGTTGAAGTAGAAACTTTAGACCAAACTTTAGATAAAGATGAGGTTTTTGGTACTGTAGAAGCAGTAAAAACAGTATCAGATTTATTTTTGCCATTAAGTGGTGAGATTATTGAATTTAATGAAGATTTAGAAAGCAATCCAGAAAACGTAAACTCTGATCCTTATGGAGCAGGTTGGATGGTGAAAGTTAAGATTTCTAATCCTTCTGAAATAGAAGAATTATTATCTAGTGAAGCATACACCTCACTTATTGGAGCATAAATTATTCAAAATTCTTGCTTTTTTTTGGACACTTTTAATTTTTTATCTGTGTTTAGATGATTCGCCAAGTATTCCTAAAATTAATTTCCAATACAAAGATAAAGTAGTACATTTTATTTTCTACTTCGTATTTGTTTATTTTTGGACAAAAAGTTTAAAAAACAAGACTCTTAATTTTGTTTTAATTATCTTGTTTTTAGGTGTAATAACTGGGATTGCAATCGAATTTTTACAAGAAAATTTTACAAATCATCGCACGTTTGATTGGTATGATATCTTAGCAAATTCTGTAGGCGCAGTAGTAAGTTTTATATATGTCAAAAAGTTTATGCAATAAAAAACGAATTTAAAATCTCACTTTGGTGAGATTTTTTTATTTTTACCAATAATTCATCAAAATGAACATTAAATCCTACTTAGATTCCACGTATTTAAAAACAGCAGAACAAGCAAAAATTTCTGAAAAAGAAAATATTGTGGTGGTCCAAAATTTTGTACAAGAAACTATTGATGAAAAGTTCAAATTAGTAATGATTCGACCAGACAAAGTCGCTTTAGCTAAAAAACTTATTGATAGTCAAAATTCGAAAGTCTTAATCGGAACTGTTATTGGTTTTCCTGAAGGAATAGCAACTATTGAAGAAAAGCTTATAGAAGCCAAGCAAGCCATTAATGACGGTGCTGACGAATTAGATTTTGTAGTCAATTTTGAAGCATTTAAGCTAGGTGATTTAAATATAGTGAAAGATGAGGTTTTTCAAGGAACACAATTCGCATTACAACATAACAAAACAGTTAAATGGATTATTGAAATTGCCGCATTAAATGGTGCGCAAATCATTCAATTGACATCTTTAATTAAAAATGTAGTTGTGGCCAATTTTAAGGAAAAAGATTTTGAAGATGTGTTTGTTAAATCGTCTACTGGATTTTATAAAACAGTTGATGGTTCTCCAAACGGCGCTACAGTTCCGGCCATTATTGCCATGTTAGAAAATGCATTTCCTTTATCAGTAAAAGCATCAGGAGGTATCAAAACAAAAGAAGAAGCGCTTGAAATGATAAAGTTAGGGGTGAAAAGAATTGGAACTTCATCGGCGAAAGCCATTTCTGAAGGAGCAACAGTTTCTGGAGAATATTAAATATATCATGTGATTAGCGTCTATTAAAAGAGCTAAGTAAAAAGATCCAAGTAAAAAGATCCAAGTAAAAAGTAAAAAGAATCAAGTATTAAGACATTCGTTTTTTCCCGGAGTGGATTCGAAATGTCTTTTGGTAAAATAAATCAAAATGAAAAAAATAATTAGTTGTATTGTTATGATATTTTCTCTGTTAGGTTATTCACAAAGTAACTTGGAGAAATTACCCGTTTTTGAAAATTGCAAAGCCAAACCAGAAGACGACACTTGTTTTTTTGCCACCATTCAAGATAATTTTAAGCAAAATTTCAACAATGAATATACGGCAGAAAAGTCCACAATTATTGCCCTTTTTGCTGTGGATACTTTAGGGAAATTTGAAGTTTTGTATATCGATGCCGCTTCAGAAGAAATTAAAAACGAAACCAAGCGTGTTTTTTCATTGTTGCCAATTGTTCAACCCGCAACTTATAACGGAAAACCAGTATATGCTAAATATACGTTGAAGGTGAACTTCCCATTTTCAGATGATGTAAGAAATAAGAAAACAGCTGAAAACGCTTATCAAACAGAAAAAATTACTGCGAAAACAGAAATTGAAGAGTTTGATAAAATAGTATATAATAAATTTGAAAATCCCCAATTCAAAAGCGGTTTAAACATTCCATTCAACCATCAAAAATACGCCGAATTTGAAGCGTATATGAATCAAGTCGGTGCCAATAGTCATACCGCAGAAAAACCTTATTCGTACAAAGATGTTTCTAGATATTATGACTTCCAAAAGCAATATCAAGCAAAAGCCAAAAACAAAACTTCGTGGTGGGGCAGAAAATTTTGGAACGAAAATTTAGTAGAAGTGCAAGGTGAGGGATATTGGTTTTTGTTCAATCCGATTTTAGATGTTAGAGGAGGAAAAGATTTCAACAGCGAATTAAAAAACACATTTGTCAACACACGTGGTGTGAATATTCAGGCAGGTTTAGGGAAAAACATAACGTTTACTACTTCAATTTACGAAAGTCAGGGTCGTTTTGCAGATTATTATAATGCTTATGCAGTGAGTTTGAAACCATCGGGTGGAAATCCTGGAACTATTCCTGGAGTTGGAATTGCAAAATTATTTAAAACTGATGCTTTTGATTTTCCAATGGCAGAAGCGAATATAAAATTCACAGCCAATCAGTTTTTTGATGTACAATTAGGCTATGGAAGAAATTTTATTGGAGACGGTTACCGTTCGATTATTCAAGGTGATGCAACTAGTCCGTATCCTTTTATTAAATTCAACACTACATTCTGGAAAATTAAATACACCAATACGTACATGTTTTTGCGTGATATTACACCAGAAAATACAGCCGAAGATACTTATGCTTCTAAATACATGGCCAACCATTATTTAAGTTGGAACGTAACCAAAAGATGGAATTTAGGTTTATTTGAAAGCGTAGTTTGGTCCAACACCAACGGTAGAGGTTTTGATCCGAACTTCATCAATCCAATTATTTTTTACAGAGCGGTAGAGTTTGCTTCTTCACCAAAATCGGGGAATGCTTTGTTAGGATTAACCTCTAAATATAAATTCAACAGTCAAATTAGTGCTTACGGACAATTTCTAATAGATGAATTCTCTGTAGGCGATGTTTCGAAGGGCAATAAAAGCTGGAAAAACAAATTCGGATATCAAATTGGAGCCAAATATTTCAATGCCTTTAATATTGAAAACTTAACATTACAGGCAGAATACAATATTGTTCGTCCGTATGTGTACTCGCACAGTAATACGCTTACCAATTACACCCACAACAACCAAAGTATGGGACATGCTTGGGGAGCCAACTTTAAAGAGTTAATTGGAATTGCACGTTACAACAAGAACAGATATTTCGCGCAAGCCAAATTAATATACGGGAAAAGAGGTTTTGATTATACTGACGGAACCAATAATTTCAACTACGGAACCAATTTGTTTATTCCATACGATAGTACAACCAATCCAAGACCTTATGATGAAGGCGCTTTCGCCGGACAAGGAAACACCACTACAATTTTAATTGGAGATTTCACAGCAGGTTACATCATCAACCCGAATTCTAACCTGAAAATATTTGCCAATGTCATTCACAGAAGTTTCGACCCAACAAAAACATCAGCAACTTTTGAAAAATCAAACACCACTTGGGTTTCAGTTGGGATTTCTACAGATTTGTTTAACTGGTATTTTGATTATTAATAGAAATTGTTAAATGTATTTTACAATTAGACCTGTCAGGTTTCAAAAACCTATCAGGAATGATGGCTCGGATTTGCAATCCGTGCTACTCAAATTCATTCAAACCATATAAAATCTCTTTCATTTTAGTACCGTTGATTTCCACAGGTTTGTAAGCAATGTTGAATTTATCAATGGCAATATCAATATCTGTTTTTAGTTTTTTATATTCTAAAGGAAGTTTCGTTTCGCATTGTTTTTCATTCTCATAGCTATTCAAAATCACTTTAAATTTTTCATAGAATTTTCCACCTTGGTCAATAAAATTGTTATACATGCTAATAAACTGTAGCAATCTATCAATCGGAAATTCTAAATTCACTTGCATTTTATATTGTTGTGTGCCTGTTGCCGTTTTCATTTTAGATAAATATTCTTCCATTTTTATAGTGACATTCTCCCAATCGTCATTAGTTCTACATTGTTCTAGAGTAGTAAAATAATTGATGGGCTTGGTATAATCTTTAAATAAAACTTCAATTTCACTTTTCATTTTCTCGTTGCTTTTTTGCAAAAATGCTGTTTCAAAATAAATGGTATTCAAATCATTTTGCATTCGTAAAGTGAAATCTAAAACACATTCGATATTGGCAAGTTCTTTCTCTTTTTCTTCTTTAGATAAAGAAGAGCTTAACATGTTTGTAAACGTTTGTACCACAGAAACAATAGTATTTGTTCCTAAAATTGAGGTTAAATCTAAACCTGTTTTCTTGTCTTTTTTGGCTGCAACTAAGTTTTTTAACTTTTCAAATTCTGGATACTGATTTGGATTTGCAATTTTATTGATTTCGTTAAAAGTTCTGATAGAAGCAAAGTGGTGATCTAAACTCAGAACTTTTTCATATAAAATTTTAATAATTTGTAACCCCTTGATGTATCTAATTTTAGAAATTTCACCAGAATTGTCTTTTGTTAATTGCTTAATTTCATCATCAACTCGATTTTTTTGAATTAATAAGTCTACTTTCTTTTTTGATTTTAACGTTGTAAGAAGTGCCTTATTTATGGCGTCAATTTCTTCAATTTTACGATTGATTAGTACTTCATATCTTAAATTGATTGAGTTTATTTCTATAAATAATTCGGTAATAATAATATTAGGATCTTTTTCAAAATCATTTGAAAACGCCAAACTACAAAATAGAAGTAAAAAGTATGTTAAAAAGCGTTTTTTCATAATTTCAAGATTTAAAATTTACTAAATAGCTTCAATAGGATTATTGCTCTGTTGTCAACTAGTTTTATTGGATATAACCCACTTTTTATTGTTGGGTTTTTAGTGGTTAACTTTAAAAGATTTATGGTTTCAGTGTTCAATTCAAAATCATAATCTTGATTAAAGTAGAATTTTTCTACATCTGAAATAGTTTTGATTTCTTTTCCAAAAAGAAATTTTTGATCTTCGACAGTAAGGGCATCTGTTTTAATGGTTAATTGTAATTCCGTTTCAGAAACTTTCAACAGGTAAAACTTCTCTGTACTTGTATTTTTATTAGTGCTAGTTTCAATGGTACATAAGCCGACACCGCCTTTACATTCTCTTCCTCTAATGTCTATTTCTAAATTGTTCGTTACATTTTGTGCATTTAAGATTGTACAAAACAGCACTAATATAATTGTTGTGATTTTCATTTTTAAATTTTTTCTTAAGTTGATAATGTTGTATTTTTAAAAAAGCGGTAAAATTAATTTTACCGCTTTAGTACTTAACTAAACTAAATTAAACATTGCCTGATGTAGGCTTTTTTTTACTTCGGAAAGTATTTGAACTTATTATTTTAAAAAAAAGACCCTAATTAATGGTAAATGGCGTATAGAAATTGTTGTTTTTTTCGTTCGGGTCTTTTTGTTTAGTTTATAGCTTTCTTAATCAGAATTAATTTTTTTGATTACATCTTAAAAGTATTCAATATTTCCTTTTTCTCATTGCTATTGAGATTCCAAGATTCTTGTAAATCGTAATTTATTAAATAGTAGTTAATTTTTATTCCTTGATCTTTAGCTTGTTCTAATAGCTTTATCCATTCGAAAGCTTTTTGTTTATTAACTTTTCCTAAATAGGTAGCCCATGTAATTAAAACAGTAATTTCATTTAAAACAATCACTTCATTTTTATCGTTTTTTAATAGAGGAATAAAATCTTTTATGTTTTTGTTTTCAGATTTATTGATATTTATGTTTTTTAAATCACTTATGAAATCATCAACTTTTGCATTACATTGTTCAGCATTACTTTTGTAAGGAATAAAATTACCGTTATTGTTAAAGAAATAGGCATCAGGAATAGTAGAGTATCTTAATTGATAAGCCTTAATCATATTATCATAATCTTTAAAAAAATAAATCGATTTAGAATCGACATTATTTTTATTTAAAAAACTATATAAATCATTATTTTTTTTAAAATTTGGATTTTTTACTCCGTAGCTGATTTTTGTTAATGTTTTGCAATTTATTAAGAGAATAAATAGCAATAAAAATTGAATTTTTTTCATAATTTAGATTTTAAGGAAGGTTACTAGAGATTTCTAGTAACCTTTTGGGATTTAGAAAGACACAGTATATAGTCCTTTGTCTACTGTTTTGATTGAGTATTCACCTTTTCTGATGATATAGCCTCTTTTTAGCTCTAATTTTTCACAAATGTCGTCTGATAAAATATAATCCTCAGATATCGTAATCTTCTCTGTAGTTCCGAAATGTTTTTTTAATGTCATTAATTGAGTGTCATTAAATTCTAATGTAAAAACTCCATTTCCATTGTTTAATCCGAATATTTCATTCTCTTCAATTTCTATTGAAACATCTACGTCACAGATTCCAAAACCTTGACAAGCTTTTGATTTTCTACCCCATGTGATATCAATCTTAATTTTAGTTTTTAGTGTTTCTACTTTTTTAATTTTTATCTCATCAATTGAATGACTTTTTGTTTCGTTAGCATTTCCACTAACACTCAACATAACTGTGGCAATTAAGCCAAATAACATTTTTTTCATTATATTTGTTTTTTTAAAATTAATTGCAGTCAACTTTAGTACGCCAATACTGTTTAAAAGTTCGACTGCTTTTTTTATAGTTGGTATTTTCAATATTAAAAGTAAAGCCAACTTTCTCTTCACATTTAATAAACAGTTTTTAAGAATCTGATAATTCTTTTTTAGTTCTTCATTTTTGACTTGCAAGTTTTGTTTTCAGAACACAGCAAAGAAATGGAATTTTGAATATAGAAAGCAAATGTTCTATGTCTGTATTCATGAATTTCGACTCGATTTTCCAGAATACAATAGATTACCTGTTGTAACTAATTGATTTTTACTTGTTTGAAAATAAATAATATTTTGATTAAAAAAGATAAGAAAAGTATTACTTTTGATTTTTTAAAATATAAACCAAAATATGAACAGAAATTTGCTTCAATATTTTTTTGCTATTGTTCTTTTTACTTCCAATTTAGAAGCTCAAAACAA
>JACCDZ010363779.1_pt1 | contig 82313 bp, 86 predicted proteins | sample 7449551 | NCBI WGS metagenome assembly JACCDZ01 (sample SAMN15323452, study PRJNA562643) | freshwater metagenome | isolation source: river surface water | place: USA:Blue River Watershed | collected 2017-08-18
GCGTGGGCTTTGCGGCCGAGTCGGGAAGCCTCAATGAATTAGAGAAACTCCTGCCTGAAAAAAGGGCGCGCAAATCAGTGCCGCTGCTCGTTGGCAATATCGGTGAGACCACGTTTGGTGAGGATACAAATCAGATCATGCTCTGTGACGAAAACGGCACCGAGCTTTTACCCACTGACAGCAAATCAAATCTCGCACGAATCTTAATTTTCAGAATCGCCCAGCGGCTTCGTCACGACTGATCTACCCAAGGACTCTCTATGAAAATTGATGTCAAAATCCTTGATCCCCGCATGAGGGACCAACTACCGAACTATGCAACATCGGGCTCGGCGGGACTTGACCTTCGCGCCTGTATCGATACCCCGCTACTCATTTCCCCTGGTGAGACCCATCTCATACCTACAGGCTTATCGCTCTACATCGCCAACCCAGGATTCGCAGGAATGATTCTTCCGCGCTCTGGCCTTGGTCATAAAAACGGGATCGTCCTGGGAAACCTGGTGGGGCTGATTGATGCCGATTATCAAGGTCCACTGATGGTCTCCACCTGGAACCGCGGCCAACAACCGTTTACGATCAATCCGCTCGATCGGCTTGCACAGTTAGTGATTGTTCCAATCCAACAGGTGGAGTTCAATGTTGTCGATGAGTTTCCATCAACTGATCGTGGCGCCGGTGGGTTCGGAAGCACCGGGAAACACTAGGCCGGGAGCCCGGCCACTACTTCAATACCTGAAATAGGTTGTTGAAATCATCGGACCAGGGCTTTAGATTTTCGATTCTCTCAATCTGAAGCTGTTTGGCCACAATCGATCTGGCGGCCAGAAACGTCCGATCCTTCGTGACCAGTACCCAATCCGAGAGCGCCATTAGGCCATGCGTATCGCCCGTCGGCTCATCACTGACCAGGGCCAAATCGTAACCAGATTCCAGTGCGATAGCCTGTACGACAGGGGCGAGATTAAGATAGCGATTGGTAACATGGAAAGCAATTACGCCATCGGGCTTGAGATGGCTCGCATACACGGCTAGCGCCTCTCGCGTCATCAGATGTATCGGAATTGAATCGCTTGAAAACGCATCAATAACCAAGACATCAAACTGATTGTTTTTCTCCCGCTCAAGCACGAGCCGCGCATCGCCAAGGGCAAATGAAACGTTGGCAGCAGAATCCTTGACATAGGTGAATTCATTCTGGGCGACCGAAATGACCTCCGGATTGATTTCATACATTCGGTAGTAATCCCCCGAACGACCATAGACCGCGAGTGTGCCCACCCCGAGACCGATGACACCAACACGAATTGAGGGTGACTTCTTCGCCTTTTCTAGAATCGCCAGTCCTACCCCCGAGCTCGGCCCATAGTAAGTTGTGGCCGACCGTCGACGATCAGGGTTCATGTCTTGAAGGCCATGAAGAATCACTCCATGAACAAGTCTGCGAACAGGCTCATCAGCCCCGCTATAGCGGCGCTCTTTAATACGCAGAGTTCCGTAGAAATTACGGGATGCATACACGCTATCAAACGAGGCATCGGTGTAATAGGCCCTACCGAAATGCACACTGACGAGCACACTCGCAAGGCTGCCCAACACAAAAACGAACCGCACCGGCCCGAACCCGTTTTTATAACCAACCCAACACCCAATTAGCCCAACGGCGACGAGCGCCAACGGAAGTTCCCAGTAAAACGGGAATATGCGGGGGGCGAGCATTGAGACAAATAACCCACCCGCTGCACCGCCGAGTGCGACAACAAAATAAAACCGCGTAAGAAATCTGGCCTGAGGTTTAGACTGGGCTAACTCGCCATGGCAAAAAAGACAGACCACAAACAGTCCCAGTAGATAGAGGGGAATCGCATAGTCAATTGCCAGAATTCCGTCATCAGTCACGAGCCCCCAGGCCATAAAGCCCGCCAACACCATCGCAGGTAAGAGCATGGTTTCTCGGATGTACCAGCCGCGGCCCTGCCGACCCTCAAAGGCCACCACGAAGGTCAGGAGATACAGTGAAAGAGGGAGCACCCAGAGAAACGGGATCGATGCAATGTTCTGCGTGATATGACTAGACACCGCCAAGAGCAGCATCGTCGCTAGGCTCGCCAACACGAACCAGAGCATGTAGTCAAAAAGCCTTGGCGCCGCAGCCGTTTCTGACCCTAAGGCAGTCTCCGCGCTTGGATCAACTGCAGAAAGAGAAAATCGAGTCTTCAAGCAACGAAAGGCCACGCCGACCGTCAACACGACAAAAACGACGTAAAACCCACTCCACACCCAGGCCTGCGTGGCCGTGGTGACCCAGGCCTCAATCGCAAAGGGGTAGGCCAGCAAACCCAATAACGATCCGAAATTTGATAGCGCGAATAACCGATACGCCCGCTGTGCCACAACAGGATCATTCTGCTCGCGTGCGAACCAGGATTGGATCAAGGGGCCTGTGGTGGAGAGCATGAAATACGGCAGACCAATCGTGACAGTGAGCAGGCCAAGAATTCTAAATAGCGGATCCTCTTCGCCTAAGGGCTTCCAATGGGTCCCAGCCAGAATCGGCAAGGCGGCCAGACTGATCACCAACAATAGTGCATGCAGAATGCTTTGAGCCTTTGGCCGGAATCGCTGAACCCAGTCTGAGTAGGCGTAACCAGCCAAGAGAGTGAGCTGGAAAAATGTGAGGCAGGTTGTCCAGACTGCTGCGGATCCGCCGAACCAAGGGACGATCTGCTTAGCAATGATCGGCTGGACTAGAAACAGCAGAAAGCTTGATACAAGAACGGTGAGTGCGTAAATCAACATCAGACTAGACGGGCATCAAGCTTTCGTGCATCGCCAACAAAAAGCCGAATACCCTCTGAGAGTTTCTCGGTGGCCATCGCATCTTCATTTAATGAGAAACGAAATAAGGCTTCCGAGGTATTTAGGTTTGCTGTCGACTGCCCCTGGGCGGGCGCCTGCGGATCAAGCGCGCGAACGAGCGAGGCTTCCTGATCCATAGATTTAAGTTGCTCAAGCAATTCAGGACTCACGGTCAGCAAATCACAGCCAGCAAGCGCAAGGATCTGATCAACATTTCTAAAGCTGGCCCCCATCACCTCCGTATGAAAGCGATGATGCTTTAGATACGCATAGATCCGCTTAACGGAAACGACACCCGGATCTTGGTCGGGGCTCTCCCATACGGTTCCTGCCTTTTTATGCCAATCGCTGATACGCCCCACAAAAGGCGATATCAGCGTTGCCCCTGCGTCTGCCGCGGCGGCGGCCTGAACAAGACTAAAAATCAAGGTGACGTTACAGGCGATGCCCTGCTTTTCTAACTCACGAACGGCACGTATTCCTTCCCAGGTTGCAGCGACCTTAATCAAGACCCGAGACTTCTCGATTCCCTGTTCCTTGTATCCCGCGATGATTCTCTGGGCCTCGGCAACCGTAGCCTCGGTATCAAACGAGAGCCGCGCATCAACCTCTGTCGATACCCGGCCTGGAATGATCTTGAGGATCTCGCCTCCGAAGGCAATTAAAACAGCCCGCGTCCGATCAGCGAGCTTTTTGCTCGTCACGCGGGATTTAACCTGATCAATGATGCCCGCATACTGAGGCTGGTCCAAAGCCCGGATAATCAGCGTTGGATTCGTAGTGGCGTCCTGAGGCTGATAGGCCCGCAACGACTCAAAGCTTCCCGTATCAGCAACAACCGTCGTGAACTGTCTGAGGGCCTCGAGGGCATTTTCGAACTGCATAGCTTGTGAGGAATTCATGATCAAAATAGACAACGGGCATGACCCGAAAACCGAATCATGCCCGAAATTAGCGAATTAATCGCTAGCAGGTCTAGAAATGACTAAGTCAGCATATCGGACCAGATATTACGCGCCCAACCAAGGGCGTAACGCCCCTCAAGCTCAGTGGGCCCACTGCTCACACCACCCGACCCGGGCACCGTTTTCATGGTCTTGTCCTGAGGATCGTAAGCATGCACGCTTGCCACATGGACCACATTCTTGTCGTCCACAAAGCTATAGCAGGTATTGGCCATCATTGGCGCAATCGGTGCCCGACCGTTCATGAGTTCAACAATCGCGGCTGCGCAGGCCTTGCCATGCTGATTTGCCATGTGGCCGGATTTCGGCATGCCGGGAGCCGAGAACGTCGCATCACCCAGGACATGGATGTTCTTGTGGGCGGTGGACTCCATGGTGATCCAGTCCACGCCACACCAGAGGTTGTTCACATTGATTAAGCCCGACTTCTGAGCGATATCACCGGCACGATGAGGCGGAACAAGATTGAGCACGGCGCCTGTAATACGGTCGCCGGTCTCGGTGATGAGACGGTTTCCTTTTAGGTCAACCTCATTGACCACCATATTTGCGTTGTACTCAATCATGCCGGGATATAAGTCGGCCCACGCCTTCATGAAAAGGGCTTTTTTCGACTGGATATCTGGGTTGGCATCCATGATGACGACTTTGCTCTTGGTATTGCCCTTCGATTTAAATAGGTGGGCAACCTGGCATGCACGCTCGTAGGGCCCAGGGGGGCAGCGATAAGGCGCCTTAGGGATCGACAAGACATACACACCGCCGTTTGGAACTGAATCGAGCTGGGCTTTCAGAGCAACGGTCTGCGGGCCTGCCTTCCATGAGTGGAGGATCGTTTTCTGGGCCTCATCATTAAGGCCCGCGATGGCCTGGAAATTAAAATCAATGCCAGGCGAAACAACCAGGCGGTCGTAATCGAGGTCTGCGATTTTCTTAAGCGAAATTCTCTTTTTTGCGGGATCAATTGCAGTAACTTCATCGTTGAGTATGACGATGCCCCGCTCCCGGAGTTTGGCGTAAGAGTGGGTGATGGTCTCCATTTTCTGACTGCCGCCCAGAACCAAGTTCGAGATTGGGCAGGACACAAACTGGCGCTCACGATCAATCAGATACACCTCGATCGCCCCACCCGACCATTCGTTAATGTACTTTGCGGCGGTGGCTCCACCATAGCCGCCCCCAATCACAATCACACGCCCAATTTTCTTAACTGGTGCGCTTGCGGTCTGCGTTGTAGCGCAGCCTGCCAAGCCGGCTGCTGCTGTCACCGCAACACCGGCCGCGCCTGCCTTCAATAGACTGCGACGATTCTGAAATTCTTTTGACATTATTTTTCTCCTTATCCCCGGATGCTTTATTTCTTGGGTTGAGCAGCAAAGTAGGCCGCGAGATCTGCAATCTGCTGATCGCTGTAGCCTTTTGATAGCTGGTGCATGATCGTTGCAGGCCTCTTGCCACTGCGAAACTCGGCCATGGTAGAAATGAACCTTCCCTTGTCGTAGCCCGCCAAGGACGCAATCTCGCCAACACTCTGGCCATTCGTGCCATGACAGTTTGCACAGTTGGCCGCCAGATAACGGGTTTTACTTAGATCCTGAGCCTGAACCGGGGCCTGGAAGGCCAGAATGGCGGCCCCGAGTAGTGCAGCAGTTGCAATCTGCTTTCGCATAGTCTCTCTCCTCTAGAGTGATGTATTCAACCATGCGGATTCTCGCAGAAATTCTGCCATTGTCTATGCGGAGTTTCCGCAATACATATTCACGCAATGCAGCATAAGCGCCGTGATTGCTAGGTGACTAATTCCTCGGGGCTATTTTTACGCTTCCCTGAAATCGGGGCTGCGGGCGCGTCATCCTCGGCAAACTGCAAGACGACCTGATCTTTAAGCTTGGGGTCCATGGCGATGTGCACGCGACCGCCTGCGACCAGCTTTCCGAAGAGCAGTTCATCTGCGAGCGCCTTGCGAATCGTGTCTTGGATAAGACGCTGCATCGGGCGCGCACCCATCTGCGGGTCAAAGCCTTTACGGGCCAGAAAATCTCGGAGTTCCTCGGAGAAGCTGACTTCCACTTTCTTCTCCTGTAGCTGCTGCTCTAACCCAATTAGGAATTTATCAACGACCCGCATGATGACATCGGTATCCAGAGATTTAAACGACACAATCGCATCAAGCCGATTACGGAATTCGGGCGTAAACATGCGCTTAATATCCTGCATCTCGTCGCCCGCCTCACGAGAGTTCGAAAAACCGATCGCCCGCTTGTTGAGTGTTTCGGCGCCCGCGTTGGTCGTCATGATGACGATGACGTTACGGAAGTCTGCTTTTCTTCCGTTGTTATCAGTGAGTGTGCCGTGATCCATCACCTGCAGCAGCACATTAAAGATATCCGGATGGGCCTTTTCGATCTCATCGAGCAGCAACACACAGTGGGGCTTTTTAGAAATTGCCTCGGTCAGAAGCCCGCCCTGGTCGAACCCAACATAGCCCGGTGGCGCACCAATCAGACGGGATACGGCATGACGCTCCATATACTCGGACATGTCAAAACGCAGCAACTCGATGCCCAAGACATAGGCCAGTTGCTTGGCGACCTCGGTCTTGCCAACACCGGTTGGCCCCGAAAACAAGAAAGACCCGATCGGTTTATCGACCTTACCCAAGCCCGAACGAGACATTTTGATGGCGGCTGCAAGCGCATCAATAGCGGGATCCTGACCAAAAACAACACTCTTTAGATTCTTATCGAGCCGCGACAGCACAGCGCGATCATCGGTATTGACGGTTGCCGGCGGAATACGCGCAATCTTCGACACAATCTCTTCGATTTCGGTCTTTCCAATCGTGCGCTTTTGCTTACTCTTGGGCAGAATCCGCTGCGCTGCGCCCGCCTCGTCAATGACATCGATGGCTTTATCCGGAAGGTGTCGATCGTTGATGTATTTGGCCGACAGTTCCGCGGCGGTGCTCAATGCCGCCGCCGAATACTTCACGCCATGATGCTCCTCGAATCGAGACTTCAATCCCTTAAGAATCTGTACAGTCTGCTCGACGCTTGGTTCGTTGACCTCGATTTTCTGAAAGCGACGCGACAGTGCGTGATCTTTTTCAAAAATTCCGCGGTACTCGTTGTAGGTGGTGGCACCAATACAGCGTAAGGCCCCCGACGACAATGCCGGCTTTAAGAGATTAGAGGCATCCAGTGTTCCACCCGAGGCCGACCCAGCACCAATCAGGGTGTGTATTTCATCAATAAACAATACCGCATGGGGGTCTGATTTCAACTGCTTGAGCACCGCCTTTAGGCGCTGCTCAAAGTCGCCGCGATATTTTGTGCCTGCCAATAAGGCGCCCATATCTAGGGAATAGACGGTGGCTTGATCGAGTATCTCGGGAACATCTTTTTCAATGATCCGTCTTGCGAGCCCCTCTGCGATTGCGGTTTTGCCGACACCCGCCTCGCCAACCAGTAAGGGGTTGTTTTTGCGACGACGGCATAGGACCTGAATCACACGCTCCACCTCTGATTCACGCCCAATCAGGGGGTCGATCTTTCCTTTTTTCGCCAGCTCATTGAGGTTTGAGGTGAACTGGTCCAGCGCCGTCGGCTGACTCGGCTGCGCCGATTGCCCACCCGATGTTTCCGTCTGCTCAGTCGCACTTGCCTCATCGGCCCCCGTGGCTGGCGCCTGGGGTGCTTTTGTAATCCCATGGGCAATAAAGTTCACAACATCTAACCGTGTGATGCCCTGTTGGTGCATGAAGTAGACCGCATGGGAATCTTTCTCGCCGAAGATCGCCACAAGAACATTCGCGCCCGTGACCTCTTTCTTACCGTTCGAGGTGGACTGCACATGCATGATCGCCCGCTGAATAACACGCTGAAAGCCCAGCGTGGGCTGGGTATCAACATCATCCGGCCCTTGAATAATGGGCGTGTTGTCGGCGATAAACTGCGTTAAGGCCTTGCGCAAGTCATCGACGTTCGCGGCACAGGCCTTGAGAATCTCGGAAGCCGATGGGTTGTCAAGTAAGGCCAACAACAGATGCTCGACCGTAATAAATTCGTGGCGCTGCTGTCGCGCTTCCACGAAGGCCATGTGCAGACTGACTTCCAGTTCCTGAGAGATCATGCTTCCTCCATGACGCACTGCAAAGGATGCTGATGCATCCGGGCGAAACTACTCACTAACTCTACCTTGGTTGCAGCGATGTCACGGGTATACACCCCGCAGACCCCACGGCCTTCCCGATGGACCATCAGCATGACATGGGTCGCTTTTTCCATGTCCATCAGGAAGAATTTCTGTAAAACCACCACCACAAACTCCATCGGGGTGAAGTCGTCGTTTAACAACAACACCTGATAGAGCGGTGGGGTCTTGGCTTTAATTTCTTGGCGCTCGAGCAGCGCGGTCGAGCCCCGATCAGGCCCCTGGGGTGGGTCGTCCCTTTTTGTTGATGCGGCCGGAAATCGGCGAAAACCGCTTTCTGTCATATAACCCCCATTCTAAGGTGAAGCACTAGGTTTGGCGAGGCTAGACAAATCCCCTCCTTTTCCCTATATTCGAGCAGTCTTAAAGGAAAATGGTTCGCCCTAGCCTTTTCGGCACCGGTGCTGTTTTGACGCATGTGGAGCACCTCGGCATGGGGTTGAGGTTCTGGAGTGCGCGATTTTTTTAAGGAAGATTAGATGTCTACGGGTACAGTCAAGTGGTTTAACGACGCAAAAGGTTTTGGTTTTATCACCCCCGACGAGGGTGGCGAGGACGTGTTCGCGCACTTCTCTGCAATTTCTACCAGCGGATTCCGTTCGCTGAAAGAGGGCCAAAAAGTTCAGTTCGATATCGTTCAGGGCCCTAAAGGTAAGCAGGCCTCGAACATCACGCCAATCGCCTAGATTTAGGCGCTTGGAAAAAACCCAGCCAATTGGCTGGGTTTTTTTATGCCTCGAGCCCCTTCGCAGGGACTCAGCAATTACATCTGGGAAATCATAACGTCGCCAAAGCCCGAGCAAGAGACCTGGTTAGCGCCATCCATCAGACGGGCGAAGTCATAGGTTACTTTCTTCGTCGTAATTGATTTTTCCATTGACGAAATAATCAAATCGGCCGCCTCAACCCATCCCATATGCCGCAGCATCATCTCTGCGGAGAGGATTAAGGAGCCAGGATTGACGTAATCCTTGCCTGCATACTTAGGCGCGGTGCCGTGCGTGGCCTCGAACATCGCAACGCTATCTGACAAATTAGCACCCGGAGCAATACCAATACCCCCCACCTGAGCCGCAAGCGCGTCAGAGATGTAATCACCGTTCAGGTTAAGCGTTGCGATAACGCTGTACTCGGCTGGCCGCAACAGAATCTGCTGTAAGAATGCATCGGCAATGACATCTTTGACGATAATTTCTTTGCCAGTTTTAGGATTCTTAAAGGAACACCAGGGGCCACCATCGATTAACCTGGCGCCAAACTCTTTCTGAGCCAGTTCGTAGGCCCAGTCACGGAATCCACCCTCGGTGAATTTCATGATGTTGCCCTTATGAACAATGGTGACAGACGGCTTGTCGTTATCAATCGCATACTGCATTGCCTTGCGCATCAGTCGCTCAGTACCCTCGCTTGAGACCGGCTTGATACCAATGCCAGAGGTCTGCGGGAAGCGAATCTTTTTGACTCCGAAATCCTTGATTAGAAAATCAATCAGCTTTTTCGCCTGATCACTCCCCGCCTGGAATTCCACTCCTGCGTATATGTCTTCCGAATTCTCACGAAAGATCACCATATCGGTCTTCTCGGGCTCTTTTACAGGGCTGGGTACACCCTTGAAATAACGCACCGGCCGCAGGCAGACGTAGAGATCGAGTTGTTGGCGCAACGCCACGTTTAGGGAGCGAATACCGCCGCCAACCGGGGTTGTTAATGGGCCTTTGATCGAAACAACATAGTCCTTCAATACCTGCAAAGTCTCATCGGGCAGCCAGACATCGGGGCCATAGACTTTGGTTGACTTCTCGCCACAATAAATCTCCATCCAAGAGATCTTGCGCTTGCCGCCATAGGCCTTAGCCACTGCGGCATCCACCACTCTGATCATGACCGGGCTGATGTCTACCCCGGTTCCGTCTCCCTCGATGTACGGAATGATCGGCGTATCGGGGACATTGAGGGAAAAATCCGGGTTTACCGTTATCTTTTGGCCCACGGCGGGAACCTTAATCTTGTCGTACAAAGAGACCTCCCTAAGAAATAGACGAACTCCGGCAGGCTAGAAAGCGGGTTTCAAATCCTGCGGCGCCCCCGATTTTACTCCCGGCGCGCCTGAGCCCCCCTTGGCGGCACCTTTCACCCCCGCCCCTGTCAACTAGAAGGTCTGGCATTGCGTTATTATCGAGGGCGCCCGGAGTTCGTCTGGGCCTCGCCGGAAACGGGCACGTCTCCGGCCACTTTTTACTTATCGATAAGGAAATCGCATGAAAAAGCTGATCGCTGCAGTTATCGCAGGTACCTTTGCCACTGTTGCTTTTGCACAGGCTCCTGCCAAGAAAGATGAGAAAGCTCCTGCTAAAGCAGAAGCCAAGAAAGACGAGAAAAAAGCAGCTCCTAAGAAAGACGAGAAAAAAGCAGAAGCCAAGAAGTAATCTTGGTATCGGCCTCATCGGGGGGCTTTGGCCTTCCGATAATCTTAAAAAGGCAGGGGTTTCCCTGCCTTTTTTATAGCAAATATCCCTCCGAGTAGCACCTCACCTCCTATGTTTTACGCCCTCGTTATTTTTGTCTCTGCGTTCCTGATTTTTTTAGTTCAGCCGCTGATCGCAAAACAGATTCTTCCTTGGTTCGGGGGCTCTGCTGCGCTATGGGGAACCTGCCTGCTATTTTTTCAGACTGCACTGCTTGCGGGTTATGCCTACGCAGATGCGCTCAATCGATGGCTTAGCCTGAAGCGACAAGTCATCCTGCACAGCGGATTATTGATCGCAGCCGCCATCACAATGCCCATCATCGCGAGCCCCGCTTGGCGGCCAGAGGGCTCTGAAGAGCCTATTGGACGTATTCTTGGGCTTCTTGCAGCCACCATCGGCCTGCCTTACTTTTTGCTCGCCACGACAACTCCCTTGATCGGGGCCTGGTATTGGCGTCGTCACCGCGCCTCAGCTCCTTATCGATTATTTGCGTTATCAAACTTTGCATCCCTTCTGGCCCTCCTTGGATTTCCCTTCCTCATTGAGCCGTGGCTGGGTACCCGTGAGACTGCCTGGGTGTGGTCAGGCCTGTTTGTAGTCTTCGCCTTGCTTTGTATCGCGCTAGGACGCGAGACACTTCTGCGGGCGCAGACCAATCAGCACGCGTCCGCCCACTCAGAGAGCGCTCAGGCGCCCAACTTCTCAGAATCAGCTCCCAGCAAAATTCGATTGGATCAGTGGCTACTCTGGGTCGCGCTCTCGGGAATTGGTTCGGCGATGTTGCTGGGTATTAGCAGTCACCTGACTCAGAACATTTCCTCAGCACCGCTACTCTGGGTTATCCCATTAGCCCTTTACCTGATTACCTTCATCATCAGTTTTGATCACCCGCGGTGGTATGTCCGCCCACTATTTTTACTGTTGGCTGGCGTTTTACTTCCGATCATGGCCTGGCTCTCAGACTCCTTGAATCTGAAAATTGTCACACCAATTTATGCCTGCGGCCTGTTTGTCACCTGCATGGTCTGCCATGGGGAACTTGCGAGGCTCAAACCACATCCCGCTAAGCTTACGGCGTTTTACCTCTCAATCTCAATCGGAGGGGCGCTTGGGTCTCTGGCGATGGCCGTTATCGCACCGATCGTATTCAGTGGTTACTTTGAGCTCTATGCGGCTCTGATTGCCGCGGCCATCACCTCATTATTCTTAACCATTGGTCAACCGCCATTGATGCGAAGGGTTGCGCGCGGCATCGGGCTTTGCGTCGTAGCAGCCGTGGGTCTGCTGTCGTGGCAGGGCGTTCGTGATTACACCGTTGGGGTCCGCTTCATGGAGCGAGATTTTTATGGGGTCGTGCGCACTCGAGACAGCTCAAACGGGTCCGAATTTCGCAGCATGATTCACGGCGCTATCTCGCACGGCGGTCAGCTGCTGGGCGAGGACTTGCGAATGTCCCCATCGAGCTACTTCGGGCCCACAAGCGGCTACGGGCGACTATTTGCAAGCCTCTCGGATGAGCCCAAGCGGGTAGGCGTCATTGGCCTTGGCGCCGGAGCGCTCGCAGTCTATGCAAAACCCGGCGATCACTGGGTCTTTTACGAGATTTCACAGGCTGTCGTGCGAGCGGCCGAACAGGAGTTCACATTTCTACGTGGCATGAAGGGGACGCACGAGATCATCATTGGAGATGGACGTCTCGCCTTAGATCGCGAACCCCCACGTCAGTTTGATGTCCTTGCAATTGATGCATTTTCAGGGGACTCAATTCCGTCGCACTTGATCACCAAGGAGGCAATGGAAATCTACATGAAGCACCTGAAGCCCAACGGCACCATCGTATTTCAGGCGACAAATCGGTTCGTCGATCTGATGCCTGTGGCACGCAACCTCGCCGATGCACATGGGCTATCGGTCGTACTCATCTCCGACTCCCCGAGATTCGATTATGGGCCCGGGTATTGGCTTGCGATGACCGATCAGGTGATCATGACCCGAAACACGTCAATCTTAGCGGCAAAACAGATAGAATCCGTAGGTCAAGACATTCCGAAACGCCCTGGGTTTCCTATCTTCACAGACGATTACATTAATCTGCTGCGACTACTAAAACGCTCTTGATATCCCCCGCGCTCGCCTGAATATGGCCTGGTTTCTTCACCCTCAATCGAGCCAGCAGATCTCTCACAAGGCGATAACACGCGCCTTGGTCTTTATTCTGCTGCTCTGGATTGGCGTTCATGCCAATGCGCAGCAACGAACTGGCGTGATTACGGTTCGTTTTTTCCAGATCACGGTTGAGATTGCGGATACGCCAGCAAGCCGCACACAAGGACTCATGGGTCGGCGCACTCTGCCAGTCAACTACGGGATGCTCTTTGTCTTTGAGCGGCCAGAACGGCAGTGCTTCTGGATGAAAAATACACCGTTACCGCTCACCATCGCGTTTATCGGCGACGACGGTGCAATTGTAAATTTCGCTGATATGGAGCCTTTTTCTGAGCAGGCCCACTGCTCAGAAAAACCGGTACGTTACGCCTTGGAAATGGAACGGGGCTGGTTCAGGGCTCGTGGTGTTATCGCCGGAGACCAGGTCTCCGGACCTTCCCTGACGCGCAATTAGGCAGCGTTTTTCGACGCAAAATCCCAGTTAACCAAGGACCAAAACGCGCCGAGGTAATCTGGTCTGCGGTTGCGATAATCGATGTAATAGGCGTGCTCCCATAGATCGCAGGTGATCAGCGGGGTGTCGGCTGTCGTGACGGGCGTTGCTGCGTTACTCGTATTCACAATATCGAGGCTGCCATCCGTTTTTTTAACCAGCCAAGTCCAGCTCGACCCAAAATTACCCACAGCGCTCTTTGTGAAGGCCTCTTTGAACGCGTCAAACGATCCCCACTTCTTGTCAATTGCTGCTGCTAAAGCCCCGCTCGGCGCGCCGCCGCCCTTGGGCGATAGGGAGTTCCAGTAGAAGGTGTGATTCCAGATCTGAGCAGCGTTATTGAACACACCACCCGATGATTTCTTGACAATCTCTTCAAGCGATGCGCTCTCGAATTCAGTGCCCTTGATGAGGTTGTTCAGGTTCGTGACATATGTCTGATGGTGCTTTCCGTAGTGGAATTCGAGTGTCTCTTTGGAGATATGGGGCTGAAGCCCATCGAGGGGATACGGTAGAGCGGGAAGCGCGTGTTCCATGTCAAATTCCTTTTTGAGTTTACGACGGATCGAGCGGTGAATTTTATCCCGCCGGGTCCTCGCCGTGGGCTCTATGAACCCTGACGTCGAGAAGGCCTTTGGCGAGTTGCACCGTAAGTGCCTGGCCAAGGCCCACAGCGCGAGCGTCCGTTACAAGTCGCGCCTCGGTATCCAGCACCATTGCATAGCCCCGGCCCAGAATCGCAGTGGGATCAAGCGCCGACAGTTCTGCCCGAATCCGATCGAGCCGCGCATTGGCCACCTGCAGCCGCCCCTGCATTGAGAGCCGAAGGTGTCGGGTCAACCCCTCGAGCCTGAGTTGCCGCAAGGCCAGAGTCTCCCGGGGGCTCTTCACCGCCTGCGACAATAAATCCAAACGCTGCTGCGCGGCTGTCCATCGACGGCGCATGATCGCTGCCGCACGCATGCCGAACTCGGTGAGCAGTTGCACTGCCTGCTGATCACGCCGAGCAACGCTCTGCGCGGCTGCCGTCGGTGTTGCAGCTCGAATATCGGCGACAAGGTCCGCAATCGTTACATCAGTCTCGTGACCAATCCCCGCGATCACGACATGCTGACACCCCGCAATCGCGTGCGCCAACTCCTCATCGTTAAATGCCCAGAGGTCCTCTAAGCTGCCGCCTCCTCGAACGAGGAGTAATGCGTCAAGCGCTGGGTTCTGATCTGCACGCCTTATTTGTTGGCAGAGCATTGCTGCAGCCTCCGTGCCCTGAACCAGCGATGGGTAGAGAACGATTCGAATCCGCGGTGCGAGCTGCGTGAGGGTCACCACCACGTCACGTAAGGCTGCTGCTCCCAGGGAGGTGACAAGCCCGATCGCATTGATCGTTGTCGGTATCGGACGCTTACGCTCGGGGTCGAGCAAGCCTGCCTGCAAGAGTTTTTGTTTGCGCGCGAGAAACGCCTCGAATAGCGCACCCTGTCCACTTCTGGAGATCGACTCAATACGAAGCTGAAAATCACCGCGCGGCTCGTAAAGCGTAACGACCGCGGTGACCTCGACCTGATCCCCCTCCTTAGGCTGCCAATCCAGGAGGGATGTTTTCCCTCGGAACATCACTGCTTTTACGCTTGCAGACGAATCCCTTAGGGAGAAATACCAGTGCCCACTCGCTGCGCGGGTAAGCCCGGCGATCTCCCCCTGCACCCGCATAAGGGGGAAATTCCTCTCAAGGCTTACCGCAACCGCCCGATTTAATTCGGTAACCGACAAAACTGACAATTTGAACCTGCCCCCACCTTCGTTTAGCCGTGAAACAGCCGTGAAACACCCGAAAATTAAGCCTTAGCACCCAGAGATGTCCACAGAATAAGGCTTTGACGATGATCCATTGCAAATCGACGTCAAAATCCCTTACAGAGCCTCATTTCTAATTCTAACTATATGATTTTATTGGATAATTTATTAAATAAACTAGGACGTTAGCCAAACCCCGGGCAACTAACCTCAAATTAAAGAAGCGCTTATTCTCTCGAGTCGCACTCTTTCCACAACCTTATCCACAGCCCCAAGCCCGACGACCATTTCCAGCTACTCTGCCCTAACCTGAGACTTTTTCCTAAAACCCCACCCCCCCTGTGAAATCTCTCCAATCCAGATTATTGACGCACTGGTTTTACCGCGGCCCGGGAACCTCGCCGCCCGCCGAGCCCAGATCTCACTCAGAGCACCAGCAGGAACCTGCTCAGGAACTCTCTGCTGCCCTGAAGGTCGGGCTGCTTGTATTGGAAGGGGTCTACCTCACGGGCCTGGCTCTGAGGGAACTCTGGGCACGTTTAAAACCGCCTAAAAAGGTCCATGATGTTCGTGTTGTCGGGGTTGGAAACCTCGTCGTCGGGGGTGCGGGTAAAACCCCCTGCGTTCTAGCCATCGCCCAGTCACTAACGAAGGCGGGCTGGCGTTGCGGCATATTATCGCGAGGATATCGGTCGCAAGCCGAGCATGGAAAACCGACCATCATTTTCCCGGAAGACCTAGCCCAACTCCCCGCCCTCACGGTAGGGGATGAAGCCTGGTGGCTTGCATGGCGAACCCAATGCCCGGTTGCCGTTGGTAGAGATCGGCACAGTAGTCTGAATGCCTTGAGGGCCGCAATTCCCGACCTAAACGTCGTCATCCTCGACGACGGCCTTCAGCAACGCTATCTTCATTGTGACCATACAGTGCTTGTGATCGACGAACGGGGGTTTGGAAACGGCCATTGCCTGCCCTACGGCCCACTGCGCGAGCCCGCAATCCAACTCACACGTTTCGACGCCTGGGTAAATAACGGATTGCAGATCGCACACCCCGATGGCCTAGGGCCGTTACCCCGACTGTCAGCCCCCCTGAGGCAGGTGGGCAGCAGCTGGGTGCCACTTACCGCCTGGCAGGCCCCTGAGCATTGGCTCTCGGTCGACGACGGAATCGCACAGCTACGCGGCCGACGAATTCTGGCCGTTGCGGGTATCGCTAAGCCAGAGCAATTCTTTCAATCGCTTCGCGACATGGGCCTCGCGATTGAAACGCTTCCCCTTGCAGACCACGACCCCGAACTCGCCAGCCGTATTGAGCAACAATTACAACTAACGCACTATGATCACGTTCTCATGACCGAAAAAGATGCAGTAAAGTTTTTTTCTACCCACAGGACACTTCCATCAGAGGCTTGGGCGCTACGTCGCGATGCGCAGTGTGATTCGGAATTTATTCAAAGGATGATTCATGGACCCAAAACTCCTCGAGATCTTGGCCTGTCCAAAGTCTAAGCAACCCCTCACTCTGGGCAAGGGGGGAAACTATCTGATCTGCGAATCGGAGGGCCTGGCCTACCCGATCATCGACGGTATTCCCTACCTGCTAGAGCGCTCTGCGATCCCGATTCATAAAATCGAGATCGCTAACAGAGATATGGCCAACAACGCATCGGATCAGACTTGACATTATTCTGGGCCGTCATCCCCGCACGCCGAGCATCGAGCCGGCTTGCGAATAAACCACTGGCTGATATTGGCGGAAAACCAATGGTCGTGCGGGTGGCTGAGCAAGCGAAGCGAAGCGGAGCGGAGCGCATCATCATTGCGACCGACTGCCCAGAGATTCTCGATCGGGTAACCTGCGAAGGCTTCGAGGCACGCCTAACCCGCGCCGACCACCCGAGCGGGACAGACCGTATCGCTGAAATCGTTATGCAACTCCAGGCCGAACCCGAGCAGATTATCGTCAATGTTCAAGGGGACGAACCCTTTATCGACCCCAGACTGATTGGCGAGGTGGCCCAGGCGCTTGACAAGGATCCGAGTGCCTCCGTCTCGACTGCGGCATCGCCGATCGGGGATCGTGAGTTAATGGGTAATCCAAACATCGTGAAGGTTGTCACCAACTCACGTGGACATGCGCTTTATTTTTCTCGCGCACCAATCCCCTTTCAGCGTGATCTCTGGCCCAATTTAGCCGCAATAAGCGTTGTCAAAGAGAGCCCGTTGGCAGCCGGCCTGATGCGTCATATCGGGATCTATGCCTACCGTGCCAGTGGGCTTGAGACCTTTGTCACCTGGCCGAGTTGTCCGATTGAACAATCCGAACAACTCGAACAGCTGCGCTGGCTATGGAATGGCCACACCATCGCTGTCCACCCCACAGCGGAGATGCCCCACGGTGGCATTGACACCCCTGAAGACCTTCTAGAGGCTCGAAAATACTGGGCAAGCCTGAAGTCCTAAGGCTAGAATGTTCGAAACAACCGCATACGAAAACGAGGGAGTCCGCCCATGCGAATTATCTTGCTAGGCCCACCAGGCGCTGGAAAAGGCACACAAGCGGCCTACATTACAAAACGCTTCGGAATTCCTCAGATCTCAACCGGCGATATGCTACGGGCGGCAGTAAAGGCCGGTACACCGCTCGGAGTCGAAGCAAAAAAGGTAATGGATTCAGGTGGTCTTGTCGGTGACGACATCATCATCAACCTCGTAAAAGAACGGTTAACCCAGAGCGACTGCCAGTCCGGCTATCTCTTCGATGGCTTCCCAAGAACAATCCCTCAGGCGCAGGCCATGAAAGATGCCAGCGTTAGGCTAGACGCAGTGCTTGAGATCAGCGTGCCCGACTCCGATATTATTGATCGGATGAGCGGCCGTCGTGTTCACGTCGCAAGCGGCCGAACCTATCATGTGAAGTTCAACCCCCCAAAAACCGAGGGTCGGGATGATGTCACGGGTGAACCCTTAATCCAGCGCGATGACGACCAGGAATCTACCGTTCGCAAGCGCTTAGAGATTTATCACAGCCAAACCAAACCACTCGTTGAGTTTTATCAAGGTTGGGCCACGACCCGCGACGCCGCAGCACCCAAGGTATTGTCGGTCTCTGGCGTAGGCACTGTTGACGCGATTACCCAACGCGCCCTTTCCGCGTTGGGCGGGTAATCGAATTACTCTCGATCAGCAATAACGCAGGGCCCAATCGCTGAGACGAAACACCCTGCCGAAGTTCGTCACACCTTCAATGAAATACTGCTTTGGGGGGCTCGCCGAAGAGGTTGCGCAATGCGCTAGGCGGTAAGAGTGAACGATCCAAAACAGGTATTCTATCGGACTCACAACCCTGACCGACTACCGCCTTGGACATGACCGTTTCCCCCCATGCCCTGATGCCGACCTATTCCCGCCAACCGGTGGCGTTTACGCACGGCCAAGGCGTCTGGCTCTGGGATACCGAGGGCCGTCAGTACCTTGATGCGCTCTCAGGCATTGCTGTCAATACACTCGGGCATAACCACCCAAGCCTCGTCGCCGCTCTGCGCCAACAGGTGGGTCAACTCATCCACACCTCTAACCTCTACGAAATCCCACTGCAGACTGAGCTCGCTCAGGCATTGGTTCGACTCTCGGGGATGACCAATGTGTTTTTCTGTAACTCAGGACTCGAGGCTAACGAGGCGGCGATCAAACTAGCCCGCAAGCACGGCCATAGGCTTGGATTTGATCGACCCAAAATTATTGTCTTCGAAAAATCCTTCCACGGCCGCTCGCTGGCCACGCTATCGGCAACGGGTAATGAGAAGGTCCAAAAGGGGTTCGAGCCCCTCGTCGAAGGTTTTGTTCGTGTGCCCTTGAATGATCTAAACACGATCGCGCGTTACGCCGAGCGTCACCCCGACATCAGTGCAGTCTTCCTTGAAACCATCCAAGGTGAGGGGGGCATTCGGCCCTCCGATATCGCTACGCTCAAGTCACTTCGTCGTCTTTGCACGGAGAAAAACTGGCTCCTGATGCTCGATGAGGTTCAGTGCGGAATCGGTCGCACGGGGAAATGGTTTGCACACCAGTGGGCGGATGTCATCCCTGATGTCATGCCTCTCGCCAAGGGCTTAGGGTCTGGGGTTCCCATCGGCGCTGTTGTTGCCCACGGCATCGCTGCGACTATTTTCGAGCCAGGCAACCACGGCACCACTTTCGGCGGTAATCCTCTAGCAATGCGGGCTGGACTTGAAACCATCCGCGCTATCGAATCCGAGGGCCTGCTTCAGAATGCTGCAGACCGTGGAGCCCAGATGAAGGCCGCACTCACCGAGGCCCTTCGACACACCGCGGGGATCCAGGAAATCCGGGGCCACGGCCTGATGATCGGCATCGAGTTAGCAAAGCCTTGCGCAGCACTCGTCGCCCAGGCCCGTGACGCCGGGCTCTTAATCAATGTCACGGCGGATACCGTAATCCGACTCCTTCCGGCGCTAACACTCACGGCCTCGGAGGCCGATGAGATCGTCGCACGTCTCGCCCCCTTAGTCCGAAAGTTTCTCGAGGACGCACCATGAGCAGATTGCGGCACTTTCTACAGTTTAAGGATTTCAACAAAGAGGATCTTGATTATCTCTTTGCCCGCACAAAGATCATCAAGGATCGTTTCAAGCGCTACGTGCGTCATATGCCCTTGATGGATCGCACACTGGTCATGATCTTCGAAAAGGCGTCAACCCGAACCCGGTTATCCTTTGAGGCGGGAATGCACCAACTGGGTGGCGCTGCGATTTATCTGAATACCCGCGACACCCAACTCGGTCGAGGTGAGCCGGTGGAAGACGCAGCCCAGGTCATCTCTCGCATGTGTGATCTTGTCATGATTCGTACCTTCGAGCAGACCATTGTCGAACGGTTTTCGTCCTTGTCCCGGGTGCCCGTCATCAATGGGCTTACTAACGAGTATCACCCCTGCCAGATTCTTGCGGACATTTTTACCTTTATCGAACACAGAGGCTCCATCAAAGGCAAGTCGGTGGCCTGGATTGGCGACTCCAACAACGTCTGCAACACCTGGCTGCAAGCCGCTGAGATTCTCGATTTTCAAGTCCGTGTCTCCACGCCACCGGGCTATGAGGTCGAGGTCGAGCGCGCAGGGCTGATCTCCGATGGGCACTTTGAGCAGTTCGATGATCCCATGCAGGCGGCCCAAGGGGCCGATCTCGTCACCACCGATGTCTGGACATCGATGGGCTTTGAGGCTGAGAACGAGGCGCGCATTAGAGATTTTGCTGACTGGATGGTCGATGAAGAGATGATGAAAATCGCAAATCCACAGGCGCTCTTTATGCATTGTCTTCCCGCCCACCGCGGAGAAGAAGTCAGTGCTGGAGTGATTGATGGCCCGCAGAGCGTTGTCTGGGACGAGGCCGAGAACCGGCTTCACGCACAGAAAGCCTTAATGGAATTTCTATTACTAGGACCCTTAAAAGACTAAATGTATGAAAACTACAAGCACATCCAAGAAAAAGACCACCATTAAAAAAGTAGTCCTGGCCTATTCGGGCGGGCTTGACACGTCTGTGATCTTGAAATGGCTGCAAGACGAGTACGACTGCGAAGTCATTACGTTTACCGCAGATATCGGCCAGGGGGAGGAGCTCGCGCCCGCCAAGAAGAAAGCCGAGAAATTCGGTATCAAGAAAATCTACATTGACGATCTGCGCGAGGAGTTTGTTCGCGACTTTGTGTTCCCCATGTTTCGCGCCAATACCGTATATGAAGGTGAATACCTATTGGGCACTTCAATCGCACGGCCTCTAATTGCCAAACGGATGATTGAGATTGCCAAGAAAGAAAAGGCCGATGCGATCTCCCATGGCGCCACGGGCAAAGGTAATGATCAGGTCCGATTCGAACTCGGCGCCTATGCATTAATGCCCAACATCAAAGTGATTGCACCCTGGCGGGAATGGAATTTACTGTCTCGAGACAAGCTTCTGGCCTACGCAGATCAACACGGTATCCCGGTCGACTACAAAAAACGTAAAGGGGAAGCGCCCTTTTCGATGGACGCGAACCTGCTGCATATTTCCTATGAAGGGGGGGTGCTCGAGGACCCCAATCGAGAGCCGCCGGCCGAGGGTATGTGGCGACTCACCGCCCCGCTCGAGAAGACTCCAAACAAGCCTGAAGTCGTTGAGCTGGAGTTCTCCAAGGGGGATCTCTGTGCAATTAATGGTAAGACAATGAAGGCCCACGAGTTACTCATTAAGCTCAATGCGCTTGGCGGAAAACACGGAATTGGCCGGCTCGATTTAGTTGAAAACCGTTATGTCGGCATGAAGTCCAGAGGATGCTACGAAACACCCGGGGGCACGATTCTGCTCAGGGCTCATCGCGCCATTGAGTCCCTCACCCTCGATCGAGAAGTCGCCCATCTCAAAGACGACCTCATGCCCCGTTACGCCAGTGCAATCTACAACGGTTATTGGTGGTCACCTGAACGGATCGCCATGCAGACGCTAATTGATCACACCCAGAGCGTTGTCAACGGCACGGTTCGACTCAAACTCTATAAGGGCACAGTCACCGTAATTGGCCGCAGCTCAAAGAATTCACTGTTTGACGCCCGAATCTCAACCTTTGACGATGATGGCGGCGCTTATAACCAAGCAGATGCAGGCGGCTTCATAAAGCTAAATGCCCTTCGTATGCGAATTGCCGCTACAAAGCGGCGCTAAGACCCTGGAGATCATCATGCCCTCATTCGACGCCACATTAGAAGCCGATCCCGCCGAACTAAAAAATGCAGTTGATCAGACCGCAAAGGAAATTGGGACCCGCTTTGACTTCAAAGGTTCCAGCGCCAAGATTGAGCAGAAAGAACGCGAGATCACCATCTACGCCGATAGCGATTTCCAGGTCGGTCAGGTTCGAGATGTGCTCGTCGCCAAGTGCGCCAAACGGGGTGTCGACGTTCGTTTTCTGGATGTCGGAAGCGTTGAGAAAATTGGTGGTGACAAGGTCAAGCAGCTGATCAAAGTGCGTCATGGCATCGCCGGAGATGACGCAAAAAAGATTGTACGAATCATTAAAGATAGCAAGATGAAGGTCCAGGCCTCGATTCAAGGGGATGCCGTGCGCATTACCGGTAACAAACGCGACGACCTGCAAGAAGCCATTGCATTACTCAAAAAACAGGTGACTGAACTACCGTTGAATTTCGGGAACTTCAGGGACTAGCTCGTGCTGTGCCTCGGCTAATGACATCTAGGGGTTCCCTGCCGCATAACAGCCCGCTCTACCGGATTGTTCAGCACCAGCTCTTCGAGGCACTCGCCAGCGGCGAGTGGCAGCCGAACCAGGCCATCCCCTCAGAAAAGAAACTATGCGAGCGGTTTGGTGTCTCCATTGGAACTCTTCGCAAGGCGATTGACGTATTAGTTGCCGAACATATTCTTGTTCGTCAGCAGGGTCTCGGCACCTTTGTCGCAAACCATAATCGGCCGCGACAGTTCTTCCAATTTTTTAATGTGGCGCCCCACGAGGGGGCTCGGACCTACCCAACGGTTGATTTGCTCAGTTTCTCAAGTGTCAAGTCTGATCGAGTGATCTCTGAAAAACTAGCGATTCCGCTCGGTTCAGATGTATTTCGTATCAAAAACCTTCTGAGTATGGAATCACAGCCAGTGGTCGTCGATACGATCGTTCTGCCGGCCAGTTTATTCAAAGGCCTGTCCGAATCCGTCGTAAAGAATCGCCCGAGTACACTCTACAACCTATACCTTGACGTCTTCGCGATCAATGTCATTCGTATCGATGAACGTGTCCGAGCGGGCCGGGCGCCAATCGCCTCGGCTAAGGCGCTTCGTCTTCAGGCCGGAGACCCGATCTTAGAGGTACGACGCGTTGCCCTGACCTTCAACCAAAAGCCAATCGAATGGCGCATCTCACACGTCAACACTAATCATTATGAGTATGTTCACCGAGAAGCACTCGACAAATAGGGCCCCTTAGGGCCCTATTTGTTGTTGCTCAATCCGCTGTTTCTCGCGACGGGGTTTTCTAGGCTGACTCGTGGATCCGTGTCAGCACAAACTCCCGGTGGCCCAGTGTCTCAGCGGCGGTCCATCGGCCGTTGGCCGTCGCTAACATCGACTCAAGGAGCTTGTCTCCCGTTTGGTCGAGGGTCATCTCACGCTGAAGCAGGCCTGAGCAATCGACATCAATGTGCTCGGACATCAGCCTCACTGTCCGAGGGTTTGCACAGAGCTTGATGACCGGCAGGATTGGATTGCCGATCACGTTGCCCTGGCCTGTTGGAAAGAAATGCACTACATAGCCCGATGCCGCACAGAGCGTCACCATCTCAGCCGCAGCCGATGACGAGTCCATGAACCAGAGGCCAGAGTGGGTCGGTATCTCGGCCTTATCGAGGACCCCATCGACCATGCACTTCTTACCGATCTTCTGAATGTTACCGAGGGCCTTCTCTTCGATGGTTGTGAGACCACCCGCGATATTGCCCTTGGTCGGTTGCGACTCAGAGAGGTCGGTCGTTCGCCAACGGTTAATCATGTCTTGATAACGATTGAACATGAACATGAATCGCTCGCGGACTTTATCGTTAGCACAACGTGCCGCAACAATGTTCTCCCCGCCCGTGAGTTCTGAGGTCTCCCCGAACACCAGCGTCGTGCCTAAGGGATAGAGCTTATCGAAGGCGTTTCCGACCGTGGGGTTAGACCCGCAGCCTGAGGTGGTATCGGACTCCCCACACTTCGTCGACACCCAGAGATCTTGAATGGGGCACTCGACCCGGTGCAGCGACGTTGCATACTGGACGAATTTCTTGGCCGCTTGGGACGCTCGCATGATCGTCTCGTGATCTCCGTGGCCTTCAATTCCAAAGCCAACGACCGGCTTGCCGGTTGCCGCAATTCCATCGACGACACGCTTTGTCCAACCATCTTCAATACCAATTACGACAACTGCGGCGACGTTTGGATTGGCGCCAGTACCAATCAAGGTCTGGAAGTGCAGATCAAGATCGGGACCAAACTGCAGGCGGCCATAGGGATGTGGGATTGCGAGGGTTCCCTTGATCGCCTGGGCGACCGCCTCTGAGGCCGCATTCGAGAGATCGTCGAGCGGCAGAATGATGACATGGTTGCGGACTCCAACACGACCGTTATCGCGCCGGTATCCCCAAAAGGTTGTATTTTTATCAATGACAGGCATTTTCTATCCTTCGTGTAGAGGGTCTCGACGTCGGTTACCAACGCTTGGTTTTAATGTTGTGGACGTGTGCATGCTCACCCGCCTTGATCGCCGCAACGACCTTGCCAATGTCAACGCCATACTTCCAAACGGTATCGCCCACGGCCATATTCTTTAAGGCCACTTTGTGCCCAATCGGAATGTCTTGGATTGCCTTGACCGACAGTGTTTTATCTTCGTCCATGATCCAGGCGTTGAGTTCGGTCCCCGCCTTGATCCCCTCGACCACGGCCACAGCGACCGTATCTTTCGCATCATGTAATACGACGTGAATCATGTGCTCTCCTTCTGAGGCTGTTGAGCCGTCGATCGTAGCCGGCGAATCCCCCCCTGTCAATTAGGTCATATATATGACCTAATTGACTACAGCGTGGCCCAGGCGATGCCGACGCGCCCTTAGAGAGACGAACGGATCCGTGCCCAGGCGCTGTGGTTATGAATGGACTCAAAATTTTCAGCTTCTACCGAAAACGAGACCACACCCGGAATTGCTCTGACGGTAACAGCGACATCCCGAACGAGATCTTCAACAAACTTCGGGTTGTCATAGGCGCGCTCGGTCACGTACTTCTCATCGGGCCGCTTCAGGAGCCCCCAGAGCTCACACGACGCCTGAGATTCGATCGCCTTCACTAAGCCCTCAACCGATAACTGCGCGGATCCGTCTAGCCCCACCGTCACCGTGACCTCGGATCGTTGGTTATGTGCGCCGTACTCTGAGATCTCCTTCGAGCAGGGACAGAGACTTTTCACAGGGACCTTGACTTCACACTGAATCTCAGTGGCGCCTCGTGTCTGGCGGGCAATCCAGCGGCAACGATAATCCATCAGGCTCTGGACGCCGCTTACGGGTGCCGCCTTCGTCATAAAAAAGGGGAGTGCCACATCAATCTCCCCGGTTGTGGCATCTAGCCGCTGCAACATCTCGGCAAGCAAGCCACGCAGGGCACTGGCCGAGAGTGATAACCCACGCTGATTCATTGACTCTAAGAGTTCGACAAATCTCGACATATGGGTTCCCTTCTGGTCAGCGGGCAGCCCGACACTCAGGCTGAACTCACCAACAGATGCCGCAGTCAACCCATTATCCTGCGCAATCATGACGGGATACTTCACACCCCGAACGCCGACCTGCTCAATGGGCAGATTTCGATGATCAACTGAGCCCTGAATATCGGGCATGGTGCCTGAGGCACCGAGTGGGTGGAGGTCGGGGAAATTCATGAGGCCGCTTTCAACGCAATAGGACTCACTATTTTGCCTCGAATGGAGGCCTCAATGCCCTTTGCATCTAATCCCTCAAGGGATAGAAGAGTTTGATGATCGCCGTGATCAATAAAACGATCGGGCAGCCCAAGGTGAACGATTGGCACCATTGGAATCGCATCCCCGAGGGCCACAAGGGCCTCGGCACACGCAGAGCCTGCGCCCCCCATGATCACATGCTCTTCCACAGTCACGATCAGGCCATGGGAGTTTGCGATTTTCTCAATCATCGCGAGATCAATCGGTTTGACAAACCGCATATTCACAACAGTTGCATCAAGCGCCTCGCCCGCTGCAATGGCGGGTGTCACCATGGCACCAAACGCAAGTATGGCAATGCGGTCTCTGACATTGGTCTTACGAGATTCCCGGATAAGTTCGGCCTGACCAACAGGGAGCGGTTCAAGTGTATCGGTCGCATCAATTCCCGTACCGGCGCCGCGGGGATAGCGGACCGCACTTGGCCCATTGATCGATAAGCCCGTACTGAGCATCTGTCGACACTCGCGCTCATCTTTTGGCGCCATGACCACCATGTTGGGAACGCAGCGCATGAAGGCGATATCAAATACACCCGCATGGGTTGCACCATCCGCCCCCACCAGCCCCGCCCGATCAATCGCAAACAAGACCGGCAGATTCTGAAGGGCGACATCATGAATCAACTGATCGTATCCGCGCTGCAGAAATGTGGAATAAATCGCCATAACCGGCCGCTGACCCTCGCAGGCAATTCCGGCGGCGAAGGTGACTGCATGCTGCTCGGCGATTCCCACATCAAAATAGCGATTCGGAAACTCCTGCGCAAACGCCTGCATGCCCGAGCCTTCGCACATGGCAGGGGTTACGGCAATCACACGTGGGTCTTTGGCTGCGATATCGCAGAGCCACTTACCAAAGACCTGCGAGTAGGTTGGTTTAGAGGCGGCCTTCGAGGTAATTCCGATCTCCGGATCAAACTTTCCAGGCCCGTGGTAGAGAATTGGATCCGCCTCCGCCTGTCGGTAACCTTGCCCTTTACGTGTGATGACATGAAGAAAGTGCGGACCTTTGAGATTACGGAGATTCTGGAGCGTCGGCACAAGGGCATCCAGATCGTGGCCATCAATCGGCCCTACATAGTTAAACCCAAGCTCTTCAAAAAGCGTGCTCGGCATCAGCATGCCCTTGGCATGGCCTTCGAACCGTTTCGCGAACTCCAGCACCGGGGGAATCGCACCCAAGACCTGCTTGCTAAATTCCCGGGCCGACCGGTAAAACCGACCCGACAATAGGCGGGTGAGGTAGTTACTCAGGGCGCCGACAGGTCGAGAGATCGACATGTCGTTATCGTTCAGAATAACGAGGAGATCAAGCTCGGTATCAAGCCCGCCGTTATTCAACGCCTCAAACGCCATACCACCACTCATCGCACCATCACCAATGACTGCAATATGACGCCGCCGATTTGGGCCAATATGCTCGCCCTTTGTTTTTGAAGCGACCGCCATGCCAAGGGCCGCAGAGATTGAGGTTGAGGAGTGGGCGGTGCCGAAGGCGTCATACTCGCTCTCGCTGCGTCTTGGAAAGCCCGATATCCCATTGAGCTGCCGCAATGAGGACATCTGGTCACGCCGGCCTGTCAGTATTTTATGAGGGTAGCTTTGATGACCAACATCCCATATGAGTCGGTCATAAGGTAATTGATAGACGTGATGCAGGGCAATGGTTAACTCTACAGTGCCGAGGTTCGACGAGAGATGCCCTCCGGTGGCAGAAACCGAGTTCAAAAGAAAATCTCGTAACTCCTCTGCGAGTTGATGGAGTGCCCGTTTATCGAGCGCACGCACATCGGCCGGCGTACTTATCGACTCCAAAAGAGATTGCTTATCTGTCATATCCGCCCAACCCTTCCCTACACATTTATCGTGTTGATGCCTTAGTACGACCGCTGCACAAGCATCTGCGCAAGCGCTCCCAATCGACTGGCACGCTTTCCCAGTGGCGCCAGAGCATCAAGCGCCTCCTGGTGCAGACCTCTAGCGTAGTCCTGCGCGCCAGTTAAGCCAAGCAAAGCCACAAAAGTTGGCTTGTTTGCCGCTGCATCCTTACCCGGTGTTTTGCCAAGGGTGGCGGCATCGGCAGAGACATCCAAAATGTCATCGGCCACCTGAAATGCAAGCCCAATACGTCGCGCAAACTCTCTCATTGCCGTCATCTCGGTTGCAGGCGGGTCTCCACAAATGGCCCCCATTTCGACGGCCGACACAATCAAGGCTCCTGTTTTTAGGGCATGCATCGATTCCAGTTCAGCCTGGGTCATGGTTTGACCAACGGCCTCAATATCGATGGCCTGACCCCCCGCCATTCCCTGAAGGCCCGTGGCGCAGGCCATCGATTTTGCTAATCGCACGACCCGGTCGGGGGGTGCATCGAGGTCGGTCAACAATTCAAACCCGAGGGTCTGCAGTGCATCGCCGACTAAGAGGGCCTGCGCTTCACCATACTTCACATGGACGGTCGGCTGGCCCCGACGCAACGCGTCATCGTCCATGCAAGGCATATCGTCGTGGACGAGAGAAAACGCGTGAATGCACTCGATGGCTGCGCCAACCTGTGCACACCAAGAGGCATCGGCATCCACCGCCTCGCCTGCCGCAATCACCAACAAGGCTCGAACGCGCTTGCCGCCGCCGAGCAGTCCGTAGACCATGGCCTCATGGAGAATCGCATCTCCTCGTCGGGCAGGTCCAGGGGTTGACATCGGGAGCCGGGCCGCAAGCGCCTCACGAAGAACGGCCTCGACGCGCAAACGGCTAGCCGCAAGCCACTGGGGGAAATCCATTAGTCCTTTATCTGGGCGATTAACTCCGCCCGACTCAGCGTGGCACTCTGCCCCGCCTCAACGACCTCAATCTCGGCCTCGACATGACTGAGAATCGCCTGAGCGTGCCGCATTAGGGCGGCACCCCGTTGGTAGGCGGCTAGTGAATCCGCCAATGGCGCATCGTTGGATTCGAGCGCTGCAACCACCCGTTCAAGTTCGGCCATCGCCTGCTCAAAACTCAGTTCCCCGACAGGCTTTGGGGCCTCGTTATCCTGAGGCTCCGCCTCGGATTTGGCCCCGCGGGCCTTGGGTTTTACCCCTATTTTCTGTTCCATCAGCAGATTTTAATTGAAATGAATCAAGAACTTAGAGGACCCCCCGGGGTATACTCCCCCTTCGCAAATTCGGGGGGTCTTCGATGTCGGATGTCGGAAGCTTTTCTCGGCTAGCGCCCAGCGCAGCACAACTTCCTGTTCACGCCTATTTTGACGTTGAGATTTATCGTCAAGAGCTTGAAACCTGCTTCCAAAATGGTCCAGGTTATGTCGGCCATACTGCCATGGTGCCCGAGGTCGGTCATTACGCCACACTGGCGCATGAGGATCATGGCCGGGTGCTCGTACGCAACGAGGCCGGCCCCGAACTGCTCTCGAATATCTGTCGACACCGCCAGGCCATCATGCTCGAGGGCCGCGGCCAGGCCGAATCGATTGTCTGTCCGCTTCATCGCTGGACCTATAACCTCAAGGGCGATCTCATCGGTGCGCCTCACTTCGCCCAAGACCCCTGCCGTCATCTGAAGCGCCATCCTCTGTCGCAATGGAATGGGCTGCTGTTTGAGGGTGACCCCGCTATCGTCAGCTCGCTCGCCAGCACAGCATTTTCCGCAGAGTTAGATTTCTCCGGCTACGCTTTGGGGGCGATCCAATCCCATGAGTGTCACTACAACTGGAAGAGCTTCATCGAGGTCTATAAAGACGACTATCACGTTGTGCCTTTTCATCCGGGTCTTGGTCATTTCGTAGATTGCAGCAAACTGAGTTGGCATTACGGTGAACATTATTCAGTGCAGGCCGTGGGCATTACAGATCTTCAGCATCCGAGCACTCCGGTGTACAAGCGTTGGCATGAAGAGGTTCTGAGGTTGCACCCCGAGGGGTTGCCTCCCTACGGCGCAATCTGGATGACGATCTATCCCAATATCATGGTCGAGTGGTACCCCAAGGTACTGGTGGTTAGCACGCTCAGACCAACGGGTCCACAGCGCACCACGAACGTGGTCGAGTTCTATTATCCGGAAGACATCGTCCTATTCGAACCGAGCTATATGCAGGCCCATCAGGCGGCCTACAATGAGACCGTGCGCGAAGACGATGAGATTGCAGAACGCATGGATCGCGGCCGTCGGGCCTTAATGAATCGGGGTGATAACGAAACGGGCCCTTATCAATCCCCTATGGAAGATGGCATGCTGCACTTTCATGAGTACCTTCGTCGACAGGTGCAGTATTAATCCTTTAGTCTCTGTTCAAGAACTCGTCGGAATTCAAGAACGCCTTCTCATTATTGATTGCCGACACGACCTCTCAAATCTCGACGCAGGTGCGAGAGCTTTCGCAGACGGTCATCTGCCCGGCGCGGCCTTCATCAATGTCGAAACAGAACTTGCCGGAGATAAAACAGGCGCCAACGGCCGGCATCCCCTGCCCGACCCAAAGGCCTTCGCTGCACAACTTGCGGCACTCGGTGCCAACGACACGACCTTAATCGTTGGGTATGACGCCTCTGCAGGCATGTATGCCTCCCGCTTGTGGTGGATGTGTCGCTGGATTGGTCATCTCAAGTGCGCAGTCCTCGACGGGGGATTACAGGCCTGGTTGGCAGCTGACGGTCCATTATCAACCGAACCTTTTCACGCCGGCGGTCCCGGGAAAATGGTGGTGCGCCCTTCGCTTGCGCCGCTCTGGACGGTTGATCATGTCGGTGCCTGGGTTGAGGCGGGATCTGATCCCGCTATCGCGATCGTCATCGACGCGCGGGCACCGGAACGTTTTCGCGGAGAGATCGAACCCCATGATCCTGTGGCAGGCCATATTCCGGGTGCCTCTAACCGAGTGTTTACCGATAACCTCAATACTCAAGGCTGCTTTAAGCCTGCCTCAGAACTTCGAGAAGAGTTTCTTGCACTGATCGGGGATCAAGACCCGATGGCGGTTGTGCATACCTGCGGCTCAGGTGTGACGGCCTGCCACAACCTACTCGCCATGGAGGCAGCAGGCCTACCGGGGAGCGCACTCTATGCGGGCTCTTGGAGTGAGTGGTGCAGTGATCGATCGCGGCCCGTCGCAACGGAACGCTAATGTTTACCTGCGCTCGCCTGATCATTGCGTTGTGGGGCACTCTTGCCAGCGCAGCGTTTGCACAAGAAATTACGCTAAAGATTCATCACTTCCTTCCAGCAACAGCAATCCAGCAGGCCGCAATGATCCAGCCTTGGTGTGATCGCGTTGCTAAAGACTCTGCTGGGCGACTGAAATGCCAAATCTTTCCAATGATGCAGCTGGGGGGTACTCCAGCACAGCTGATTGATCAGGCCCGAGATGGTGCAGTGGATATCGTATTTGTATTACCAGGCTATACCGCTGGCCGTTTCCCGGCGATGGAGGTTTTTGAATTGCCGTTTCTCAATACAAGCGCAGAGGCGACCTCAAAAGCAGCCTGGGAATTTTTTCAAAAACACGGCCAAAAAGAGTTCGCGGGATTAAAGCCGTTAGCGTTTGCGACCCACGATAATGGCTACATCCACACCCGAGACAAGCCGATTCGTCGCGTCGAAGATCTCAAGGGACTTAAGATGCGGGCCCCAACACGGTTTACCAATAAGCTGCTGGCGAGCCTAGGGGCTTCACCCGTTGGAATGCCTGTCAATTCAGTAGGAGACGCCATTAATAAGGGAGTGATTGATGGATTCTTATTGCCATGGGAGGTGATGCCAGGCTTAAAGCTCCACGAGATGGTGCGTTTTCATACCGAAACGCCGCGAGATCTGCCCGCCCTCTATATGGCCGTATTTGTATTCGCGATGAATGAATCCCGCTACCTAGGGCTGCCCGCCGATTTGCGTGGCGTAATTGATCGGGCCTCAGGCCTTGGTCTCTCCGGACAGATGGGCCGAGTCTGGGATCAAAGCCAATCCGTTGGCCGTGATCCCGCAAACAAGCGCGGCAACACCATTACCCAGCTGAGTAAACAGGAAACAGAAAAGATGATGCAGCTCTCCGCGCCACTTACGCAAGAGTGGATTACGCAGATGAACAAGTCGGGTAGCAACGGCAGAGAAATGTTCGACGAGGCACGTCAGCTCATTCGTAAGCATAGCCGCTGAACGCCACTGCTCAGCATTACCTCCGCCGTTGAATCTATTGATATCTCCCCCACCGCTCGAACGACTCGCTATTGGTTTTGCCTATGCTGGTGGCGCAGCACTCATGTTGATCGTCGCAACAACCCTTGTGAGCGTCTGCGGCAGAACGCTGTTCGCGACTCCGATCCCCGGTGATCTAGAGATCGTCCAATTGATGATGGCAATCGCGATCAGCTGCTTTCTGCCCTGGGCGCAGATTCAACAGTCCCATGTTGTTGTCGACTTTTTCACACGGTCCGTCAGTCTGGCCGTAAGCCAGCGGCTCTCTCGGCTTGCCGATGGATTGATGGCGCTCATTTCGGCCCTCTTTGCCTGGCGTACAGCCGCCTCGACTCTGAGCGCTATGACGACTAATGAGAGCAGCATGATTCTGGAAATTCCGATTTGGCTGAACTACGCAACGCTAGTTCCTGGATTCTCCACGATGGCATTGATCGCAGTCACCCAAACGCTTTGGCCCAGGGCCGCGGCAATCCGCCACACCACTGAAGCGCCCCCAATCACATCATGAGCCCAACACTGATTGCGATCGGTATGTTCGTTGTGATGCTACTGATGATGGCGGCCCGACTACCCATCGCCGCCGCGATGGGAGTGGCCGGCCTTCTTGGATTTACTCTACTTGCTGGCCTTGATCCGCTGTTGAGCGCACTCAAGGGCACGACCATGGCGCGGCTCTCAGTCTATGAACTCTCAATCATTCCACTGTTTTTGCTGATGGGTCAGCTTACCGTCAAAGGCGGCCTCTCCGCATCTCTCTTTAGAGCGATTGCGACCTGCGTTGGTCACCTTAAAGGAGGGTTAGCCTTCGCTTCAGTGCTGTCTTGTGCGGCCTTCGGCTCGATCTGCGGCTCTTCAGTCGCCACTGCAGCGACTGTGACACAGGTCGCCTTCCCCGAGATGAAGGCGCATGGGTACCCTGATCGCTTATCGACCGCCACACTAGCCTCTGGCGGCACGCTCGGAATTCTGATTCCCCCCTCCGTGCCACTGGTGATCTATGCGATTCTGGCCGAACAAAATATTGCAAAACTCTTTGTTGCCGCAATCGTTCCCGCCATGATCGCGATTGCTGGCTATCTCCTCGTGATTGCAATTCTCGTACGCCGGCCCGACGCTGCGGTGCCACTGCACCCAAAGGCAAGTTGGCGCGCACGCCGCCAGGCCCTTCGATCCATCTGGCCGCTGATGTCAATCTTTCTTGCAGTCTTCGGTGGTATCTATTTCGGCATCATGACCCCCACCGAAGCCGCGGCGGTAGGGGTCGCAGGGTGTGGCCTTGCAGGTCTTACCCACGGTACTCTCGGTCGGCACAAGATCGCAGCCGCAGTGCTGGCGACCGCCGAGACGACCGCAATGATTTTCTTCATATTTCTCGGTGCGGATTTGATGAATGCTGGGCTTGCACTGACACAACTACCCGCCAATATCGCCCAGTGGATTGGCGCCCAGACAATCGCTCCACTCTGGATCTTGTTCGGTGTGCTCGGGCTTTATCTCTTGCTCAGTTCGGTGATGGATGAACTCTCCATGGTAATTCTGACCATCCCCGTGGTGTATCCCATCATTATGGGCCTTGATCTCTGGGGCCTGAACCCTCAAGACCAAGCGATCTGGTTCGGTATCTTAATTTTGATGGTGGTGCAGTTTGGCTTGGTTGCGCCACCGGTTGGCTTAAATGTGATGATCGTCAATAGTCTTGCGAAACCTTGTTCAATCAGTGAGACGTATCGTGGTGTCTTGCCGTTTCTACTCACCGATTTACTCAGAATAATTGCTCTGATATTTTTCCCCGTGCTCAGTCTGTGGCTTGTTCGAGCGGTTTACCCTACGATCGGTTAGATCCACGGCGCCCTCAGCGCTTCTGTTCAACGTAGGGGTAGGTTCGAGCGGCATCTAGGGTATAACCGGTTACGGCAAGGCCCGTATCCACGCGCGCATCACGCAAGACCCCCTCCACCCAGACCGTATCCATTGAGGCGAGCTTCGTCACCGGCTTGGCCAGTTTTACCAGGATAATCTGATTGGCTGGCGGGGGCGGTAGGTGAATACAGGCGCCGAAATACGGAACCAACAGAAACTCTGAGATCGACTTCTTGTTGGCATCTAAGGTCACGGCATAGCCGGCAATCTTAATGCCTTGATTGATGTACTTGGTCTCGATGGGTGCACTATCCCATTTCTTGCGAAGTCGCTGCATGGCGGCATCAGCCGCCTCCGAGCCGTCAACGAGAAACCCAAGTTTTCCGACTGCGGCCATCTGCGCCTTTATCTCTCCCACCCATTTCTCAGGCAATAGGTCATCCCAGATCACCTCCTGCACACCCGCAGGCTTCGCGGCAGGCTGCGCCTGAACCGGTGAGGCCCATAGGGATACGATAAGACCGAGGGTTAGGCACAGACCTAGCAAAGCAAAAGATCTCGTAGGGGTCAGCATTCGCATATCAACTCTCAATGTTTAAACACTCGGTGGATGCAGGCCATCATGGACCGAGTATCGAAATGCCCGCCATGCAGGTATCGCACTGGCCACAACAGAAAATCCGATAATTCCTGCAATAGCGATCCAGGCCTCTGCATCGGGCAGACGGTGCTGCAACACGATGCCGAACTCTTGCTGCAAGACGCCAGAAAACCCAAGGAGTCCCAGTTGCACAGATAGCCAACCCACTAAGATTCCTGCAACACAGACCAAGAGAGATTCCAGGAGAATAAAACAAAGGATTGTCCGAGCACTTGCACCCACTGCGCGAAGAATCGCCAACTCTCTGCGACGGGCATCCAATGCGATCAATAGGGTTGCACTCACCCCTAAGAGCGCACTGAGGGCAACCACCCAGGCCATCAATGAGAGTGTCGACTCCACAGTCGACAAGATCTGCCACAGCTCATCAAGCGTAACGCCGGGCAGGACCGCCATGAGACTTCCCCCTTTCATTGCCTCTATGGCGCGTCTGGCTGAGAATACCTGAGCACGCGACTCGAGCCCCACGAGAACCGCCGTAACCTGGGTGGGCTGTAACTGCTTAGGATCGAGGCGTCTACCCTCTGTCTGCCTGTCGTGCAAAACGCCAAGACCCTGCGCCGTCGATTTTGGTGGGGTTCCAAACTCCCAGCCAATATGCATCGCCTCAAAACCCGCAAGAGAGATCATCAGAGATCGATCAATGGGTGTACCCGTAGAACGCAGAATCCCGGTAACGGAAAAAGGCGTATCGGAATGATCTGCGGCGAGTCCATCGGACTTCCCATGGGTCAGGATTATCTTATCGCCGATCTTGTGCCCAAGTGCTCGAGCAAGATCGGCACCAAGAACGACATCAAATACACGGGCAAAACCATGGCCGGAAACAAATGCAGCCTGGGGATCAACAGAGCCCTTTTCGCCTAACACACCACGTGAAAAAAACATGCTCGTCGTACCCACTACTGGATAGCCGCGATAGCTGTCCCCCATCTGAAGCGGTACCGCCCACTTCACCTGGGGCAATCGAACAATCTCTTCGTACTGATCAAAGGACATATTACGAGTTGGACGACCAAGATGAAACACCGAATACAACATCAATTCGGTTGGGCTTGCCCGAGAACCTACGATAAGATCCACGCCACTCACCGCATGAGAAAAACTGGTCCGAGCATCCTGCCGCAGTTGGGCTACCGAGAGAATCAGAAAGACTGATACTGCAATCGCTGCAACGACCAGCCCCAAAGGGGCCCGGCGTGACCAGGCACTCTGAACAGCCATCACAAGCCAGGCCCGACCCACAGACGAGTGCGTAGTCATACGACGTGCCCTAGGGAGTTAAGCGCTGAAAACTCTACGGTACGGTCAAATAACGATGCGAATCCTCGCTGGTGGCTCACCATGCAGAGCGTCGCCTTGGAACTTCGAGTCTGCGCAATGAGTAGCGAGAGGAATTCTGCCTGTTGGTGTTCGTCCAAGGCTGATGTTGGCTCATCCGCAATAATCAACCGGGGAGCGCCGATTAACGCGCGAGCTGCGGCTACCCGCTGTTGTTGGCCCACTGATAACTGGGCAACTGCTCGCGTTTCGAGATCTGATGTGAGACCTAGCTTCCCGAGTAAATAACGTGCCGCGCCCGGCGGATCACCATGGGCTGCGATTGCAGCCTCACGCCGTGGTGCAAATAACCGAGTTGGCAGCAAGACATTATCCATTACCGAAAGAAATGGAAGCAGATTGAATTGCTGAAAGATCACGCCCATCTGCTCCCCACGTAGACGATCTCGCTCCGAGGCGCCAAGACTCGCCAACTCATGGCCCAATACCCGGACCCCTGCGGGCTTGGCGGCAATCACGCCAGCAATAAGTCCAAGCAGAGTTGTCTTGCCGCATCCCGAGGGTCCCTGCAGAAGCACCATCTCGCCTGCCGCAATGTCGAACGCCTCCACACAGAGCAAAGACGGCTGCTTAGGCCAGCCAAACCTTAGGTTACGGATTGCGACTGTCGGGACCGATTCCATAGCCTTAGTCAAAACGCGAGGTCGAGCGACTTCTTATGCATCTTCACCAATCTCTGTCCTCGATCAGTCACCAGCTGAACACGCACCTCTGATAGCCGTCGAAAATCACGAAGCGCAAGAATCTCCAACCCCTTTAGCGCATTGGGTACAGCACACTCAAATGAGAAGCGATATTCAAGATCACTATGGGCACCTTTCACTGCGCCGGAAAACAGCGTTGAACTCGCCTCATGGGAGCGAACGACGCACTGCGCATCAGCGGTCGGTACAAACCATGCGGCTGGGTTTTTTAACCGCTCTCTCAAGTCAGAGACTGCTTTCTTCTGCGCATCTGTTTTGGGTGCATGCTCAAACCCGAGGAGGCTATCCATCGGGGTTCTGAAGAGCCCTCGAATCGCTGACCCCTGAATCGTTAACTCCATCTCCGCCTTGCCATGACTATGCGCGCCATGGCTATGGCCAGCCTGATGTCGGTCCGCAACGGGCTGGGCTCGCGTAGAACCCGTCCAACCCGCTATGACGATACTCAATAGGAAAGTGAACCACCAGAGTGATTGGGGGCGCAGTGCGTATCGCTCTAATCTTGTCATGATGATCCTAAAATTCTGAGTCTACCCTCCCTGTCAAGCCCCGATCCAAATGGGTTTAAAATTCCCGCATGCAAACCCTAACCCAAGTCCAATTCGCTCTAGACCAACTCAGAACCTCCCCGTTATCGGCGGTTATTCACCCACCCTACCGCGCCCTGCGGACAGGTCTCGCTGCAATGATCATCGCATTGCTGGTGGGGCTTGGCCAGGCGACCGCCCACGACTTCAAGAAAGGTGACTTATCCATTGATCACCCGACTGCAACCCCCACGGCGCCCGGCCAACCCCATGGCGCAATCTTTATTGAAAAGCTAAAGAACTCTGGCGCAAAAGATGACCAGCTCATTGCAGCGCGCTCTGGTATTTCAAAATCGATGGAAGTTCACCGGATGTCGATGGATAAGGGCGTCATGGCCATGCGTGAAATTCCGGGAGTGACCATCCCTGCAAGAGGCGAGGTCTCAATGGCCCGTGGGAGTAAAGAGGGCTATCACCTGATGCTCATGAATCTGAACCGGCCTCTCAAAGAGGGCGAGAAATTTCCGGTCACTCTGATATTTAAAAACGCAGGCGAAGTAACTGTTGAGATTGAAGTCGAAAAACGGTCAGGGGCTGAACACGGCCACCACACCGGTTCCCACAAGTCTGGCGCGGCCCAGGGGCACAAGCACTAGGTCAGCCAGAACCCGCCCGACCAATTCGACTCCTAACACATCGTCCGGACTTACTTGCGAGAGAGGTCGGTCACGAAGGCCAACTGACTCAGTCCGAGTTGATTGGCAATCGACATTACCTCAATCACAGATTCATAACGAGTATCACGCTCTGCACGAAGGTGGATTGGTGTCTGTTTAGACCTTGCTGCAGCGGACTCAAGTGTTGCCCTGAGATCTGTTGGGGTAATCGATTTTTTATCCAGAAACAAGTCGCCCCTGGCGTTAATACTGATATTCAGCGTATCTTTCGATGACGAGACCGTAGGGGCCTCTGATTTCGGCAGATCAAGCGAGATCGCTCGTGTCATCAGAGGCGCAGTAATAATAAAAATTACCAATAACACCAGCATCACATCGACTAATGGGGTTGTATTGATTTCTGATAGAGGCTCGCCCTGACCCGCTGACTCAAATTTTCCCATGGCCATATCGATTTATCCTTTGTTAAGACAATGCGCCCGCAGGTCATTCGCAAAGGCATCACAGACCGAGAGAATCATTCGATTACTGCGGGTCAGCGCGTTGTAGGCCAGCACTGCGGGAATCGCTACGAAGAGCCCGAATGCGGTCATGATCAGGGCCTCACCCACCGGACCCGCGACCTGCTCGATCATGATCTGGCCGCTGCCTGAGATACTGATGAGTGCATGATAAATACTCCATACCGTTCCGAAGAGCCCAACAAAGGGCGCAGTCGCACCGATTGAAGCAAGCGTTACCAATCCAGACTCAAGGCCTGTCGTTGCGGTCTGCAAGGCACTGCGTAAACGCCGTGTCACACGATCCTCAGCGGCAGACTGATCATCAAGGCTTAAGGCTGGCTCACCCGACGCTCCCCGGCCCGCCGAATTCTGAAGATCGATTGCGGCCTCGGCGAGTAAGGCAAGTAGCGGTGTCGGCTCTGCCGACTGCAACCGGCTCAATCCAACCTCGAGCGTACTTGATTGCCAGAAAAGACTCGCCGCATGTGCCGAGGCCTTGCGGGATTTCTGTGTGGCACGGCCTTTCGCAATAATCAGAGTCCAGGAGATCACCGACATTACGAGTAATACGATCGCAGTGAGCCAGATCACGGCGTCTGCGTTCGACAACATGTGAGCAAGGCCCAGAGAAGCGTTATTCATCATTTTTTCCTGTGCGGGTCATAACATCTGTGAACATGCTAGTGCATAAACGATGGGCTAATCCGACTTAACCCTCTAAACGAAATTCCCAACGCCACTCGTACCAAGCCGCTGCCGGTCTACCCCCTTTGATCGCCGGAACAAACCGCCACTGTCGAATCGTTTCAATTGCTGAGCGATCCAGATGAGCCGAACCACTGCCTCGAACCAGTTCCACATCCGACGCACGGCCATCCGGCGTAATCAAAACCCGGAGGATAACAGTCCCTTGCTCGCCGCGTCGACGCGCAATGACCGGATAGACAGGAGGCTGATTCCCACGAAAACTCGCATCAATCGTTGGCTGGCGATCTTCGGAAACAGCAGTGTTGTTCGTGATTGATGGGGCCGCCGCCCGGCCAACAGGCTCGGCTGGCGTCACGGGCGTTGTCGGTGGGGTTGCCTGCATCTGCGACTGTACTGGCTGTGACTGTGCCGGCTTCATCTGCGGCCGGGATTGCTGAGCGTCCGCCAAGGAAGGGCGCATCGGTGGTGGGCTGGACTGACGTGCTTGCGGGCCAGCAAACGGTGCCATCTGAAGACGGATCACATGGGGCTGAGGCGGCTGATCAACCCGGACCTCCGCACTCAAGATCATCGCGACAACAGCCGCATGTGCAACCACGACCGCGGAGACAAGGATCGCGCGTTGCCTAACCGCAGGCAGCGTGAGGGGGGCCGAACTCTGGCGCATCCGTCCGCTCCTTAGGGGAACACAACCGCTAGACGACCTTTAATGCGAACCCACCGACCCGGGTCGCCTCGACGGTCATCACATCGCCGCGTGCGACAGGACCAACCCCGGCGGGTGTACCCGTGTAGATGAGGTCACCGGCTTGAAGTACCCAGGCATTCGAGACATGTGCAATCACTTCGTTGATACTCCAAATCAAATCAGCAATATCCCCTTGTTGTCGAACCTCTCCGTTAACCTTTAGAGTAATTGGCCCAGCAGTAATCTCACCGGTTGATTCAATCGGAAAGAGTGGACCAATGGGCGCCCCATGATCAAACCCTTTGCCGATACACCACGGCTTCGCTTCTTTTTTCATCGCCGCCTGCAAATCTCGACGAGTCATATCCAGGCCAACGGCATAGCCCCAGATATGCTTGGCCGCATCGGATACCGCAATGTTTTTTCCTCCCCGACCCACCGCAACCACCAGCTCCACCTCGTGATGGAGGTCCTGAGTCATTGAGGGATACGGCCACTCCTGGGTTGTACCTGCGGCCACATTAAAGAGTGCATCAGAAGGCTTAAAAAAGAAAAAAGGGGGCTCTCGTCCCGATGCCCCCATCTCTTTCGCGTGATCGGCATAGTTGCGGCCAACACAATAAACACGGCGAACTGGGAAACGGGCACTTGAGCCCGAAATGGCCACTGAGGGTTGCTCAACTGCGGGAAGAGATTGCATCATTAATACTCCGAAGAATAGCCAGCCGAGGGTGGCGGCGCAAAGTTTTCAAACTTAGTAAATTGACCCAGGAAGGTTAGACGGACTGTACCAATTGGACCATTTCGCTGCTTAGCAATAATAATCTCTGCCACACCCTTATCCGGCGTATCTGGGCGATAGACCTCATCGCGATAAATGAACAGAATCAAATCCGCATCCTGCTCAATACTGCCGCTCTCTCGCAGATCGCTCATGACTGGCCGTTTATCGGTTCGCTGTTCAACCGTGCGATTTAACTGTGATAGCGCAATGACTGGACATCCCAACTCTTTTGCCAGGCTCTTGAGAGAACGGGTAATTTCGGAAATCTCGGTCGTGCGGTTTTCGCTATTGCCACTCGTGCCACTCATGAGCTGGAGATAATCCACCACAATCAGACCCAGCTTACCGTACTGCCGAGATAAACGACGTGCCCGCGAGCGTAATTCAAGTGGGTTTAGAGCCGGGGTTTCATCGATATGAATATTGGCATCCTTCATTCGGCCCATCGCCTGCGATAAACGATTCCAATCATCTTCCGTGAGCCGGCCGGTCCGCACCCGCTGGGCATCGAGCTTACCGACCGAGCACAGGACACGCATCGCAAGCTGCTCTGCGCCCATCTCCATGCTAAAGACAGCAACCGGTAATTTCTCAGTGATCGCCACATACTCGGCGAGATTCAGCGCTAGCGATGTCTTTCCCATACTGGGGCGACCCGCGACAATAATCAGATCGCCGGAGTGCATCCCTGCCGTTTTCTGATCGAGATCAACAAAGCCGCTCGGTACGCCCGTTACATCCGATGGATTGGGGTTGTGATAGAGATCATCAACGCGCTCGACCACCTTGGCCAGCACCACGTGAAACTCCTGAAACCCACCGGAGGATCGCGAACCTTGCTCGCCGATCTGAAAAATCTGACTCTCGGCCTCATCGAGAATCTGACGAGTCTCTTTGCCTGCGGGATTGAGCGCCTGGGTCGCGATCTGGTCGCTCACCGATACAAGGTATCGGAGAATCGATCGGTCACGAACAATTTCCGCATAGCGCCGAATATTGGCGGCCGAGGGCGTTTCATGGGCGAGGGTGTTGAGATACGCGACACCCCCAACCTCATCGGCACGCCCGATACTCTGCAGCGCCTCGTAAACGGTGACGACGTCTGCAGGTCGGCCCCCATCAATAAGCTTGGCAATACTCTCAAAAATGACACGATGGTCGGCCCGATAGAAATCATTCGGCCGCACCATATCGCCGATCTTCTCCCAGGCCGAGTTATCAAGCAAAAGGCCCCCTAAAACGGAGGCCTCAGCTTCAATCGAATGCGGGGGGACCCGCAGCGCAAGCGCCTGGGTATCCATCGCCCTTAGGCCGTCTCACCAATCACACGAACCGTAATGTCAGAGACAACATCCGTATGCGGCGCAACCTGCACCGCATGCTCTCCAACAGTCTTCAATGGCCCAACGGGCAGTCGCACGCACGCCTTTGCAACCGAGATTCCCTTGGCCTTTAAAGCCTCCGCAATATCGAAGTTTGTAACCGACCCGAAGAGTCGACCATCGACTCCGGCCTTCTGAGAGATTTCAAGGACCAGGCCTGATAACTGACTGCCAATCGACTGCGCCTGGGCCAACTTCTCAGCCTGGACTTTTTCGAGTTCTGCGCGACGGGCTTGGAAATCTGCAATTGCGGTGTCGGTTGCCCGCCGAGCCATGCCCTGGGGAATCAGAAAATTGCGCGCAAAACCGTCTTTCACGCGAACGACATCGCCAAGCTGCCCCAGGTTGACGACTTTCTCAAGAAGAATCACTTGCATATTCAATCCTTAAATTGGGTTCGGTGCGATTAATGGTTATCGGTGAACGCGATCAAGGCAAGAAAACGAGCGCGCTTGATTGCGGTTGTCAACTGACGTTGATACCGTGCATTGGTCCCGGTAATACGGGCGGGAATAATTTTCCCCGTCTCGGTAACGAAATCTCGTAACGTATCGATATCTTTGTAATCGATCTGCTCGACACCCTCGGCGGTAAACCGGCAGACACGTTTACGCTTGAATAAGGCCGACTGGGTCGGACGGCGAGGCCGCTTATTTTTGTCAAACTTTTTATTAAATGCCATTTTCTTTACTCCAATTCAAAATTTGTTAAGTGAAAAATTAACTGTCTGCTGGTCTGCCGTGCGGGGGCCAGAAATCCTTGTAAGAGAAGTTCTGTACCAATCGCTATCGAATCAAGTCTCTCCGCAATCTCACCAATCGCCTTTAACCGGACTTCACACTGAATCTTTCGCCTCGCGCCCGCCTCGATCACATCGGACTCATGGCCCACGAGACCCTCAATGACTGGAATGCCGGCCGGGGTGAACCGTTTCGCTTTTTTTTCAATCAGCGCTCCCGACAGCCTTACTGAGTTCATTGCGGGATTCGCCACGCGGAGATTCTCAGTAGAAATTCAGCAGCCGTTCGGACCCCGGAGGCTAGGCTGCGACTGGAATCTCAGAGGCCGCTTTACGAGCTTCTTCGCGTTGGATTACTTTGATCATGGGGGATGGACCCGTCTCCGCCTTTTTCATGGCAACAACCAGGTGCCGCAAGACCGCATCGTTAAATCGAAACGCGTGGTCCAGTTCATCCATCTCTTCTTGGCCGCACTCAATGTTGAGCAGCACATAATGGGCTTTGGCAACCTTGGCAATGGGATAGGACAACTGCCGACGGCCCCAATCTTCCATGCGGTGGACTCTGCCACCCTTTGCTGTAACGATTGTGCTGTAACGCTCAATCATCGCGGGAACCTGCTCGCTCTGATCGGGGTGCACAATAAATACTATCTCGTAATGACGCACGATATCTCCTTATGGGTAATGCCACCCCAGTGACAGCCCGCAATCGGCTGCAAATCATTAAGTTAGCACCTGCTAACTTATGGGTGTGGCAAGGAAGGCCAAGTGTATCAAAAACCGTCCCGATTAGGCGACGGGCGTGATCAGTGGCATCCCTCTGGCGTGGGCAATCAGGTTGTCGGCCGCCAGCTGCATCATCGCGCCCCGGGTTGCCTTGGTCGAGCTCGCGATGTGCGGCGTGATCACCACATTCTCAAACTCCAGAAAAGCGGAATCAAATCGCGGTTCTCCCTCGAAGACATCGAGGCCTGCCGCGGCAATGGTCTTCGCCTTCAAGGCCGCAATCAACGCCTGATCATCAACCACACCGCCGCGGGCGATGTTAATCAATGTTGCGGTTGGCTTCATTAACGCAAGTTCAGGTCTGCCGATGAGATGGTGTGTGGCCTGGCTATAGGGCACGACCAGCATCACAAAATCAGACTCCTGCAGAAGTACCTCGCGGGTCACCCACTGGGCACCACCCTCCTCTTGGCTTGGCTGACGATTGTGATAAAGCACGCGCATATCGAACCCAAACGCGCGCCTTGCAATAGCGCTACCAATGCGGCCCATTCCAATAATTCCGAGAGTCGCATGATGGATATCGGCACCCGTCAACTGATCGAAGGCCCACCCTGTCCACTGCCCAGCACGGGCATAACGCTCAGACTCAGAGATGCGTCGGGCCGTGGCCATCATGAGCGCAAACGCAAAATCAGCGGTGGTCTGAGTTAAGACATCCGGTGTATTGGTTAACCGTATTCCACGGGCCTTACAGGCCGCAACATCGATATTGTTAAACCCAACCGCTCCGGTTGCAATCACCTTTAAATCGGGCGCTGATTCGATAACCGTAGCATCAATTTTATCGGCTACGGTACAGAGCAGATACTGCGCCGTTGCAACCTTGGACTGTATCTCTTGAACCGTCCACGCCTTGTCGGTCTGCTGATTATCCGCAACGATTTCGAAGCACTCTTCCAACGAGGCCAGAACAGGGTTGTAAATACGCCGCGAAATCACTAACTTTGGTTTTGCCATTCGTCTCTTTCGGTCTAAAAAGGGTCGTCGAGGATTACAGGGAGGTGACTAAAATGACATGGACACGATAGGGACCATGGGCGCCGATGACCAGCGTCTGCTCGATATCTGCCGTACGAGACGGCCCGGAAATGAAATTTAAAGCCCGCGGCGGCGCCCCCTGCTCGTGACGAAGTAACGCAAATGCATCCTCCATGTGGCGAACGATTCTCGATTTCGGGACGATCGCGATATGCGTCTCTGGCAAAAGAGCCATCGAGGCCGGTGTCTCCGGGCCTGACAACAGCGTGAGGGTTCCGGTCTCGGCGATTGCAACGAAACACCCGGTAATTCCCACCAGATCAGGTGCCGGCTCATCACGCACCGGTGCACGGGCCTCGACATGAAGACCCACCTTGTCCCAGCCTAGTTTTGCAAATGATTTCCAGATAATTGCGCGGGACCCCAGACCCCTGCCGCGCAGGTACTCGGCCACCGCGCCGGGGACCTGCGACATTGTTTTGACCTTCTCAATACTGGTCTGCAGCCGCGCTGACTGCGCGACAAACTGCGCCATTAAATCCGGGTCTACCTCAGGCTGAGGGCCCGATGGCTTTTGCGCAATATAGTTGTAGCTGAGCTCTTCTTCACGCTGCTTGGCCTGCTCGGGGCGGCCCTGGGCCGACCGAATCCTCGATAAAATTCGAGTCCGCGAGGCGTCAGACTCCAGGCTGCCCAAAGGCGGTTTAGAGGACATGGGAATTAATTCCTATTCGATGGCGCAAGGGCTCTTCGGGGGTGAAGTTCGCTAGAATCGCAAGTGTAGCGCCAAGAACCTATCGTCTAAAGTGCTTTTTCACTAGCCCTCGCCCGAAACGACTAAAAACCTAGCCCCCATCCGTCACGAGACTCTAACGACCATGACCCACGTAGTGACCGAATCCTGCATCAAATGCCGCTTTACGGACTGTGTCGATGTCTGTCCGGTTGACTGCTTTCGCAAAGGCCCAAATTTTCTAGTCATCGACCCCGATGAATGCATTGACTGTGCCGTGTGCATTCCAGAGTGCCCCGTCAATGCCATCTATGCAGAGGAAGATGTGCCCGACGACCAGAAGGATTTCATTGCGATCAATGCGGATCTCTGTGCCCACTGGCCAACCATCACCCGAATGGAGCCCCACTTCCCAGACGCAGATGATTGGGTCGATGTAAAAGATAAGCGCGGACTCCTCGAACGGTGACCCAGTCAGCGGAAAAAACAACCCGCGAATCAATTACCTGGATTAAGTCCTGGACGCCTCATCTCTTCTCATTTCGTATCACCCGGCCGAAGGCCTTCCGTTTCACCGCAGGTCAGTTTGCGCGACTCGGCGTAGAGAAGGCCGATGGAGACCTCGTCTGGCGGGCTTACTCCATGGTCTCAAACTCCTATGACGAGTTCCTAGAGTTCTACTCCATTGTCGTCCCCCAGGGGGAGTTCACGAGCGAACTCTCACGCCTCAGGGTTGGTGATCGCATTCTTATTGAGAAACAAAACCATGGGTTTCTCACCCTCGATCGTTTTAGCGCCGCCCGCGATCTCTGGCTCCTTTCCACCGGGACCGGCATCGCGCCGTTTCTCTCGATCCTTGGAGAACCCAGTGTCTGGTCCGACTACCAGAAGATTATTCTCGTTCATAGTGTGCGCCAGTCAGATGAACTCGCCTATCGCGATACCCTCGATGCGCTGCCAGCACACCCCTTATTTGGCGAGTTCGCGAACAAGCTAATTTATATTCCGGTCATCACGCGAGAGCAACTCCCAGGAGTTTTATCGGAGCGTATTACACAACTCATTACATCGGGCGCGCTTGAGCGAGCGGCGAAAACGGTGTTTGACTTGGACAATTCGAGGATTATGTTGTGCGGCAACCCAGAAATGGTGGACGACACACGCAAGCTTTTGAAAACAAAAGGGTTTCAAACAAGTCGTCAGTCGCGCCCAGGGCAGATTGCAGTAGAAAACTACTGGTAAGATACGACGCAGGGGGATCGCCACGTGCTCTATCAGCTCCACGAATTACAACGTTCGATTTTGCATCCACTTAGCCGGCTCGCAGGCGTATCCGCCCAGGCGTACACCAACCCTTATAGCCCACTGTCTTACACGCCATTTTCAAAGAGAGTAGCGGCTACGCTTGACCTCGTGCATCGCATTGGGAAGGACTATCACAAGCCCGACTTTGAGATCGCTCACACAACAGTCGCAGGCGAAGAGATTCCGGTGCTTGAGCGGGTCATTGCTGCTAAACCATTCTGCAGGCTCATCCACTTCGAGCGTCAGTTTCCCCAGGGCATGAAGAGGCCCCACGATCCAAAATTGCTGCTGGTAGCCCCAATGTCGGGCCATCACGCGACACTCCTGCGAGATACCGTGCGCACGATGCTGCCCAATCATGAGGTCTATATCACCGACTGGATTGACGCCCGAATGGTGCCAATCACGGATGGCGCATTTGGCCTCGATGACTATGTCGATTACATCAAAGAGTTTATTGTCACCTTAAGCCCAGACCTTCATGTCATGTCGGTCTGCCAGCCCACAGTGCCGGTTCTCGCTGCAGTTGCATTAATGGCCTCCGAGAACAACCCCATCGCACCGAGATCCATCATCATGATGGGCGGGCCAATCGACGCCAGAAAAAGTCCAACTTCGGTCAACGATCTCGCAACGGAGAAACCATTGCATTGGTTTGAAAACCATGTGATTTATACCGTTCCACACCGGTATCCCGGCTACCTCCGAAAAGTCTATCCCGGCTTTTTACAACACGCAGGGTTCGTGGCAATGAATCCTAGTCGTCACATCACCTCTCATTACGACTATTACCTTCAGTTGATTCGTGGCGATGACGAAAGTGCTGAAAATCATCGCGTCTTTTACGACGAATACAATGCGGTGCTCGATCTCGCCGGAGAGTTCTATCTCGATACTATCCGGGTGGTATTCCAAGAGCACGCGCTCCCAAATGGCAACTGGTTCATACGCGGCAAGCCTGTCCGCCCCCAAGACATCACCAAGACCGCACTCTTTACCGTAGAAGGCGAGCTCGACGATATCTCCGGTGCGGGCCAGACCCAAGCCGCCCACGAGTTGTGCACAGGAATCCCAAAAAATCGGCAGCAGGATTACGTTGTTCCCGGAGCAGGGCACTACGGAATTTTCAGCGGACGGCGATGGCGTGAGCAGGTTGCCCCAAAAATTAGAGATTTCATCCGACGCCATTGATGCGGTTTTACCGCAGACGCAGTGCACCCGATGTGGCTATCCTGCCTGCAGGCCCTATGCAGATGCGATTGCTCGTGGCGAGGCCCTTATTAATCAATGCCCCCCGGGTGGTGATGATGGAATCCGACAGCTCAGTCAACTCACGGGCTTGCCCTATGCGCCGCTGAACCCTCAGAACGGAGTCGAGGGCCCAAGAAAGCAAGCGCTTATCGATGAACATCGATGTATCGGCTGCAAGCTTTGTCTCCTCGCCTGCCCGGTCGATGCAATCGTCGGTGGGTTTAAGTTCATGCACACGGTGATCGCAGAGGATTGCACAGGCTGCGAGCTCTGTATTGCGCCCTGCCCTGTCGACTGTATTGAGATGATCATGCCTGCAGAGCCGCTATCTTGGTCACCCCATGATGCGAATCGGGCACGCCAACAATTCATGGCACGTGCCGCCCGGCTCGAGAAACCTTCGGTTGGACCCGCTTCACCACCGGCAGATCAGTTGACGGCGATCCTAGCGCGGGCCCAACAACGTGGAGCGGAGCGGGCCAAATGAACCGGCTCGGACGAGAACAGATTTTCTCTAGGCTCCAAGCGCTAAATCCCAACCCCACCACCGAGCTGGAATACCGAACGCCTTTTGAACTCCTTGCCGCCGTCTTGTTATCAGCACAGGCGACCGATATTTCGGTGAATGCTGCAACACGCAAGCTCTTTGCTGTCGCCAACACCCCACAGGGCCTCTGCCGCCTCGGAGTCGCTGGGGTTGAGCCGTATATCCGAACGATTGGTCTTTTCCGCACAAAAGCTAGGCATCTCATTGCAACCTGCGAGATTCTGATTCGCGACCATGGGGGAGAGGTGCCAGAAGATCGTGACGCACTCGAGGCCTTGCCCGGTGTCGGCCGCAAAACCGCCAATGTGGTTCTGAACACTGCATTTGGATGGGAAACGATTGCCGTCGATACCCATATCTTTCGGGTCTCGAATCGCACTGGGCTCGCCCATGGAAAAACCGTGAGTGAAGTTGAGAAACGCCTTGAGCGGCTTGTGCCCGCAGAATTTAAACGACAGGCCCACCACTGGCTGATTCTTCACGGACGCTATATCTGCAAGGCGCGAAAACCTGAATGTTGGCAATGTCCGATTCGAGATCTCTGCGACTATCGCAACAAGAGTTTTCCACCCGATTAAGAACGTCTATTTTTAAAAAAAACGAGTAAATCGAGTGCGGCGGGCGAGAGTTTTTTGGGATCTCCATGACAAATCGACAGCGCCCGAGCCGAATCAGAACCCGAGATTGAAAGGGTTTTAAGCCCTAATAATTTTCCAAATCGCTTGGCAACAATCTCGGGCAGTACCGTGATGCCAAGACCCGCTGCAACCAACTGCGAAATTGCATCAAAGCCTTTTACCTGAACGCGAATGCGGGGATGGATGCCAAACTGTCGGGCGGCATTCGCAAGCCACTCCTGAATCGAACCACCCTCCTGCAGGAGAATAAGATCCTCTGAAAGAAGCTGCTCGAGAGAAATTGATCGAACCTTCCTCCAACTGAGCTGGTTGGGCACCATCGCAACTAGGGTATCTTCGTGGTAGGGCACGACCGCCAACCCATCGCGCAATAACCCACCCGCAAAGACTCCAATTTCTGCATCGCCCTCGGCAACTAGGCGTTGAATCTCCCGACTGGTGTGCTCCACAAGATCAATCCGCACCCGTGGGTGGGCCTTCAGAAATTTTGTGAGGTCGGTGGGCAAGACGGTTGCAATCGAACTGGCATTCGCAACGACCCGGACATGGCCACTGATACCGGATGCAAAATCCCCGACCTCAAACTCCATCTGGGCGAGTTCCCGTTCAATCGATCGGGCATGATGGAGCACAGTATTGCCGGCCTCCGTGAAGCGCACACCCCGCGCATGACGCGCAAGCAGCGTTACGCCCATACGACTCTCTAAATCCCGGATTCGGGTGCTGGCAGCCCCAAGGGCGAGATGTAGACTCTCAGCCGCTTTCGTAATTGATCCCAGCTGAGCGACCGCCAAGAGGAGTTTGAGGGTTACAAAATCAACCCGTTGCGGATTGGTCACGCGAGCCGCCTCATCACGAGTTCAACATACGCCTGACCATCGATGGGCTGCTGATCACGCTGAGCCCGCCATAAGACCTCACCCAGACATTCCATTACCTCGTGCATGGCCGCATGTCGGCTATCCATGCGCTGGGCAAGACGCGCAAACGCCTGCCGTATTCCTGGCGGCTGATCAATTGAAATCTGCTCCTCGATCGATAGATGCATTGAGAGATGGAGAAACGGATTGCTCTTGCCGGAGTCAATACCATAGTCTCTGGAGAGCGCTTCTTCCAGATTCATCAGATCAGCGTGATACTCGGGATGCTCCCGAATCCACTCGACCGCAATCACCTCCATCGGCGAGAGCACCGTCTCGCTTTGGGATTTCGCCCAAGCCTCACAGAAGAACCGTCTGACCTCATCCTTACTTGGATTAAACATGTGCGCCCCCTAAAACGCCGGAAGCCCAAACACCAGCATCACGAACCCGAAGGCCGCAAAGAGCCCGGCCGCCCCCCACCGCACCAGACGCATCGGCACCCGCTTTAAGAGACGCTCACCTAGCCAAATCGCAGGCGCATTCGCCATCACCATCCCAATGGTGCTGCCCAAAACAACCTGGACAGGTGCATCTGAGAATTTGGCTCCCAACAACGCTGTGGCCACCTGGGTTTTGTCGCCGATTTCCGCAATGAAAAATGCAATCACGGTGGCGATAAACGCGGTCTCCCAGAGTTTCACCTCGTCGGCATCTAACCGATCGGGAATAAGCGCCCAGGCAGCCAAGCCCAGAAAGGAAAGGCCGAGCACCCAGCGCAGATTCTCGGGCGTGAGCCACTGTGCGCCGTAAACACCGAGGGCAACGGCGAGGGCATGGTTAGCCAACGTTGCGACAACAATCCCCGCGATAATCGGCAACGCCCGCGGAAAGCGGGCCGCCAACACCAGTGTGAGTAACTGCGTCTTGTCACCGATTTCGCCAATCGCCACCGAGACCGTTGCGGTTGTCAATGCTTCCCATGCCATCGCCCGACTCTAACGGGATTCCCGAGCCTTCGCAAATCACGAAGGCTCGAGCCAAAACCACGCATTCTCAGCCGCGGAGATCCAGCGTATTGTTCGGTGCAGCATCACAAAAAAGAACGTTCTAAAACAATGCTGGGCATTCATCAGGGAGAAACAGGTATGGCGCACTCCGTCCAATCCGCGGGCCGACGTTTTCGCGAGGCCTTGGCGCAAGAGCAGCCCCTTCAAGTCATCGGCGCTATCAACGCCAACCATGCACTACTGGCTAAACGGGCCGGATTCAGGGCGCTCTACCTGTCGGGTGGTGGTGTTGCAGCGGGCTCGCTTGGACTACCCGATCTCGGGATCTCGGGCCTCGATGATGTGCTCACCGATGTCCGGCGGATTACCGATGTCTGCGATACCCCGTTACTGGTCGATGTCGATACCGGGTTCGGTGCCTCCGCATTTAACATTGCTCGTACGACAAAATCGCTCATTAAGTCTGGCGCAGCTGCGATGCACATCGAAGACCAGGTGGGCGCGAAACGATGCGGACACCGGCCAGGAAAAGCAATCGTGAGCCAAGACGAGATGGTTGACCGGGTTAAAGCTGCTGCTGATGCAAAAACAGATCCTGATTTTGTCATCATGGCGCGAACCGACGCGCTTGCCGTAGAGGGCCTCCAGGCCGCGATTGATCGGGCCTGCGCCTGCGTCGAGGCAGGGGCTGATGCGATATTTCCAGAGGCCATGACAGAGCTCTCGATGTACCAGCAATTTGCCAAAGCCGTGAAGGTTCCGATCCTCGCGAATATTACCGAGTTTGGTGATACCCCCCTCTACACGGTGGACGAACTGCGCGGCGCAGGCGTGGCAATCGTTCTCTACCCCCTCTCCGCATTTCGTGCAATGAACAAGGCAGCCGAAACGGTCTACCAGGCGATTCGCAAAGACGGCACCCAGAATAATGTCTTGCATCTCATGCAAACCCGAAAAGAACTCTACGATTCAATCGGCTACTGGGATTACGAAAACAAGCTCGACGCCCTGTTCCAAAAGAAATAACTCCCGAATCACACCGCAACCTAGAACTTCCTACGATAACCTCCAAGACTATGACTTCCGACACCAACACCCCGCCAAAACCAAAGAAATCTGTAGCCCTTTCGGGCGTTACCGCTGGTAACACGGCACTCTGTACAGTCGGCCGAACGGGCAATGACCTGGCCTATCGCGGCTACGACATTCTTGACCTGGCCGATGTCTGCGAGTTTGAGGAAATCGCTTATCTCCTGATTCACGGGCACCTGCCCAACCGAACCGAGTTAGACGGCTATAAAAACAAACTGCGGGCCATGCGATGCATTCCTGCAAATGTTATGACCGCCCTAGAAACCTTGCCCGCCTCCGCTCACCCGATGGATGTGATGCGCACGGCGGTTTCGGCACTGGGCTGTAATCTGCCTGAGAAAGATGACCACAACCCCCCTGGTGCACGGGATATTGCCGACCGCCTCATGGCCTCACTCGGATCCATGTTGCTCTACTGGTATCACTACAGCCACAACGGGAAAATGATCGATGTCGACACGGACGACGACACCATCGGCGGACACTTCCTACACCTCCTCCATGGCAAAACACCGCCACCGGATTGGGTGCGCGCAATGCATACCTCACTGATTCTCTATGCTGAGCATGAATTTAACGCGTCCACATTTGCCGCTCGAGTGATTGCTGGCACAGGTGCCGATTTCTACTCCTGCATGGCCGGTGCGATTGGCGCGCTACGCGGCCCCAAACACGGGGGTGCTAATGAAATGGCCTTTGAAATTCAGAAACGCTACGCAAGCCCCGATGAGGCCGAGACTGATATCCGGCGTCGTATCGAGAACAAAGAGGTCGTCATTGGCTTTGGCCACCCGGTCTACACCCTCTCAGACCCCCGCAATAAAGTCATTAAAGAAGTTGCTAGAAACCTCTCGAAATCCGCCAACGATATGAAGATGTTTGCAATCGCGGAACGACTTGAGAGTGTTATGGCGGACGCTAAGAAGATGTTTCCTAATCTCGATTGGTTCAGCGCGGTTAGCTATCACGTGATGGGTGTGCCCACCGCAATGTTTACCCCCCTCTTTGTGATCTCGCGCACGTCGGGCTGGGGAGCTCATATTATTGAGCAGCGTTCCGACGGGAAAATCATCCGTCCGAGCGCCAACTACATCGGCCCAGAAGACCAGAAGTTTGTTCCGATTGATCAGCGGAAGTAGGCCAATGAATACCGCCTATCGCAAGCCGCTAGAGGGAACTCCCTACTCATTTTTTGACGCCAGGGCCGCAGTCGATGCAATTACACCGGGTGCCTATGATCAATTACCCTACACCTCGAAAGTCTTGGCAGAAAATCTGGTGCGACGCTGTGATCCGTCGGCACTCACTGACTCGCTCAAACAGATTATTGACCGCAAACGTGATCTTGACTTCCCCTGGTATCCGGCTCGTGTCGTCTGCCATGACATTCTTGGACAGACCGCACTCGTTGATCTGGCGGGCCTACGCGATGCAATTGCAGAAAAAGGCGGAGACCCCGCACAGGTGAACCCCGTGGTGCCGACCCAGCTGGTCGTCGATCATTCTCTGGCCGTTGAGTGTGGAGGCTTTGACCCCGACGCATTCAATAAGAATAGGGCTATTGAGGATCGTCGAAACGAGGACCGCTTCCACTTTATTGACTGGACAAAAAAGGCCTTTCGAAATGTCGATGTGATTCCGCCAGGCAATGGCATCTTGCATCAGATCAACCTCGAGCGAATGTCGCCTGTCATTCAAGTGCAAGATGGTGTGGCCTACCCGGATACGCTTGTCGGCACCGATAGCCACACCCCAATGGTTGATGCACTCGGTGTCATCGCAATTGGAGTTGGTGGCCTTGAGGCCGAGAGTGTCATGCTCGGGCGCGCCTCCTATATGCGGCTGCCGGATATCGTTGGTGTTGAGCTCACTGGCAGACCCGGCCCGGGAATTACGGCTACCGATACCGTGCTTGCGCTAACCGAATTTCTACGACAACAACGGGTTGTATCGGCCTACCTAGAGTTCACTGGCGAGGGCGCATCCCATCTCACCCTGGGTGATCGCGCCACGATCTCGAATATGGCCCCCGAGTTCGGAGCAACCGCCGCGATGTTTTATATCGACGATCAGACAACCAAATACCTTCGACTCACAGGCCGTGATGAGTCCCTCGTGAAACTCGTTGAAACCTATGCGAGGCAGACTGGCCTCTGGGCGGATAGCCTAAAGAACGCGCAGTACGAACGTGTTCTGCATTTTGATCTCTCCACTGTGGTGCGCAATATCGCAGGTCCGTCTAACCCTCACAAGCGGGTTGCGACAACCGATCTCCGTGCCCAAGGCATTGCCGGCCATGTCGATACAACACCCGGCCAGATGCCCGATGGTGCGGTGATTATTGCGGCGATCACCAGCTGCACGAATACCAACAATCCGCGCAATATGATTGCTGCGGGGCTCTTGGCCCGCAATGCTAATCGGCTAGGACTGCTCCGCAAGCCCTGGGTAAAAAGCTCACTGGCGCCTGGGTCTAAAGCGGTCGCACTCTACCTTGAGGAGGCGGGCCTTCTAACTGAACTCGAGCAGCTCGGCTTTGGCGTTGTTGCCTTTGCCTGCACCACCTGCAATGGTATGAGCGGCGCACTCGATCCCAGCATTCAGAAAGAAATTATTGATCGTGATCTCTATGCGACGGCTGTGCTCTCGGGAAACCGTAACTTTGACGGCCGTATCCACCCCTATGCGAAACAAGCATTTCTGGCCTCTCCACCACTCGTCGTCGCCTATGCGATCGCCGGCACAATTCGCTTTGATATCGAAAAAGATAGTCTTGGCCAAGATGCTCAGGGCCGTGCCATTCGGCTTGCCGATCTCTGGCCAAGCGACGAGGAGATCGATTCGGTGGTTGCGCGCAGCGTAAAGCCCGAGCAGTTCCGTAAAGTCTATGACCCGATGTTTATGGCCCAGGCGGATTGCGGCGACACCGTTAGTCCGCTCTATGCATGGCGCCCTCAGAGCACCTACATCCGACGACCGCCCTACTGGGAAGGCGCCCTTGCTGGCGAGCGCCACCTGCGCGGTATGCGGCCGTTAGCAATCTTGCCCGACAACATCACGACCGATCATCTCTCACCCTCGAACGCCATTTTGCTCGACAGTGCAGCAGGCGAATATCTCGCGAAGATGGGTCTGCCCGAAGAAGACTTTAATTCCTATGCGACCCATCGGGGAGATCACCTCACTGCGCAGCGTGCGACCTTTGCCAATCCAAAACTCATCAATGAAATGGTGATCGAAAACGGTAAAGTCAAACAAGGCTCTCTTGCCCGCGTTGAGCCCGAGGGCAAGATCATGCGCATGTGGGAAGCGATTGAAACCTACATGAATCGTAAACAACCGCTCATCATTATTGCGGGAGCCGACTACGGACAAGGCTCCTCGCGAGACTGGGCTGCAAAAGGCGTTCGTCTCGCGGGCGTCGAGGCGATTGTGGCCGAGGGCTTTGAGCGTATCCATCGCACGAACCTCGTCGGAATGGGGGTTCTGCCACTCGAGTTTCAGCCGGGTACCACGCGACTTTCTCTCCAACTGAACGGCACAGAGGTCTACGATGTGGTGGGAACCCGAACCCCGCGTGCGACCCTTACGTTGATTATTCGACGACAAGATGGTCGCGAGGAGCGGGTTGCGGTGGTCTGTAGACTCGACACCGCAGAGGAGGTCTCGATCTACGAGGCGGGCGGTGTATTACAACGCTTCGCCCAGGATTTTCTTCAAGCAAAGGCAGCCTAACACTATGCACCCTGCACAAATCAGAATTCCAGCGACCTATATGCGGGGAGGCACTAGTAAAGGTGTATTTTTTCTTCGAGATGATCTCCCACCTGCTGCGCAGGCACCGGGGCCCGTCAGGGATGCACTGTTGCTACGCGTGATTGGAAGCCCGGATCCCTACGGAAAACAGATTGATGGCATGGGCAATGGTTCATCAAGCACAAGTAAGGCCGTCATTCTCGCCAAAAGCACGCGGCCCGATCACGATGTCGACTATCTATTTGGTCAGGTATCGATCGATAAGCCCTTTGTCGACTGGAGCGGTAATTGTGGAAACCTCTCCGCAGCGGTAGGCCCGTTTGCGATTCGACAAGGGCTTGTCGAGTCCTCACGAATTCCTGATAACGGGGTTGCAGTTATCAGAATCTGGCAGGTCAATATTTGTAAGACCATCATCGCCCACGTTCCAATCACCAATCGTGAGGTCCAGGAGACGGGGGATTTTGAGCTCGACGGCGTGACCTTCCCGGCCGCCGAGGTTGCCCTCGAATTTATGGACCCTGCCGCAGAAGAAGAGGGCGCTGCAGGCGCCATGTTCCCCACGGGTAACCTCGTTGATACGCTCTCGGTGCCAGGCTTTGGTCCCTTGCAGGTCACTATGATCAATGCAGGTATCCCAACCATCTTTATACGGGCTGAAGATATTGGATACCAGGGGACTGAGTTGCAAGACCAGATCAATAATGATCCTGAGGCATTGGCCCGATTTGAAATAATTCGCGCACACGGCGCGCTTCGCATGGGGCTCATTAGTGAACTTGAACAGGCCGCTACCCGGCAACATACACCAAAGCTCGCGTTCGTCGCGGCCCCAAAGGACTACATCGCCTCGAGTGGGAAAACCGTGAAGGCCTCGGAGTGTGACCTATTGGTACGAGCGCTGTCGATGGGCAAGTTACACCATGCCATGATGGGCACGGCCTCCGTTGCAATTGGCACCGCTGCGGCTATCCCCGGCACACTCGTGAATAGCGTTGCTGGTGGTGGCCAGCGCGAGGCCGTCCGATTCGGCCACCCCTCGGGAACACTGCGGGTTGGTGCCCAAGCCGCGTGCACCAATCAGCAGTGGGTCGTTAAGAAAGTACTCATGAGCCGCAGTGCGCGTATTTTGATGGAGGGCCAGGTCCACGTACCGGCCAGCGTACTAACTGAGAATTACTGAACCAAGCATTCACCCACGCCCGAGTGCTTGTGTTGCCGTAACCAACGAAAGGGCTGAAGGAGATCTGTCATGAGCACAACCGTAGCCGCATTCCATACACGTTCAATAGAAGACAAAGAGCGCTTCTGGGCCGAGCAGGCAGACACCATTGACTGGTTTAAAAGACCAGACCAGATTCTTGATTTTTCTAATCCGCCGTTTGCTCGTTGGTATGTTGGCGGAACAACGAATCTCTGCCATAACGCAATTGATCGGCACCTCGACACGCGGGGTGATCAAAACGCTTTGGTCTACATCTCGACCGAGACCAAGGAAGAGCGAATTTACAGCTACAAGGCCCTGCATGCGGAAGTACAGTGCATGGCCTCGATCCTGCAATCACTCGGTGTAAAACGCGGGGACCGTGTTCTGGTCTATATGCCGATGGTAGCGGAAGCAGTCTTTGCAATGCTGGCCTGTGCTCGCATCGGCGCAATTCACTCAGTGGTCTTTGGCGGGTTTGCTGCACCCTCACTAGCCGCCCGAATTGATGATGCCCAGCCCACCGTCATGATTTCTGCTGATGCAGGAATGCGTAATGGAAAAGAGATTCCTTATAAGCACCTCGTTGATGAGGCTTGCCGCCTCGCCCAGAAGCCACCTGCCAGGGTTCTCTTAATCAACCGTGGGCTCTGTGCCATGACCACCGTGGAGGGCCGAGATGTGGATTACGCCTCCCTGCGAGCGCAGCACCTGGGTAAGACCATTGCCTGCGAGCCGATGTTAGCCACTGATCCGTCTTATATCCTTTATACCTCGGGCACCACAGGCAAGCCCAAGGGCGTGCAACGTGATACGGGTGGCTACTGTGTCGCACTTGCAGCCTCGATGCGGCATATTTTTGACTGCAAGCCTGGTGAGGTCTTTTTCTGCACGTCCGACATTGGCTGGGTGGTCGGGCACTCCTATATCGTCTATGCGCCACTGATTAACGGATCGACAACGATAGTTTATGAAGGTCTCCCCACGACGCCCGACGCCGGAATCTGGTGGAGCATCGTCGCACGGTTTCAGGCGACCACCATGTTTTCCTCTCCAACTGCGGCTCGGGTATTGAAAAAACAAGATCCCAAATTTATGACCCAGCACAACACCAAATGCCTGCGTCGTTTATTTCTCGCCGGTGAGCCCCTTGATGAGCCCACCGCACGTTGGATCTCAGAGGCCCTTGGTGGCGCCAAGATCATTGATAACTACTGGCAGACCGAGACCGGCTGGCCGATTCTCTCCGCCCAGCATGGCATCGAAGATACGCCTACAAAATTCGGAAGCCCAAGCTTTTCGGTCTATGGCTATGACTTAAGACTTGTTCATGAATCGAGTTTTGAGGATGTTGGTGCCGACGAAAAGGGCATGCTCTGTATCGTGCCCCCACTTCCCCCGGGCTGCCTGCAAACCGTATGGGGAGATGATGACCGCTTCTTGAAGACCTACTTCACAGCCGTACCAGGAAAAAATTATTACTCAACCTTTGATTACGCTATACGCGACACGGACGGGTATTACTTCATTCTTGGAAGAACTGATGACGTGATCAATGTGGCGGGCCACCGACTGGGTACACGTGAGATCGAAGAGGCGATACAGGCGCATTCAAATGTTGCAGAAGTCGCCGTTGTCGGTGTGGCGGACTCACTAAAGGGGCAGGTCCCAATGGCTTTTTGTGTATTAAAAAAACTCGACGCCATTAAAACCCAAGAAGGTCGTGTCTCTGAGGAAAAAGCCATTATGGCGACCGTCGATAAAGAACTCGGGGCGATTGCACGTCCCTCGCGTGTCCATTTTGTTACGCTGCTGCCAAAGACCCGTTCCGGCAAACTTCTGCGCCGCTCAATGCAGGCCCTTGCAGAAGGCCGAGACTCAGGGGATCTCACCACTCTCGAGGATCCCAATGCACTCGAGCAGATTAAAAATGCTCTTAAATCCTAAAAGGATCATGTGGCGCTAATCCATCGGTCTGCGAACGCCCACAAAGGTAATCAAGGCGCGGTTGGGGTTGTCGGTGGCGCCCAAGGGATGGTGGGCGCTGTGTTTCTTGCAGCGCGGGCCGCTTTATTCGCAGGCGCCGGTAAAGTGTTTGTAATCCGACCCGACTCTGATGACCCGCTACGCGTTGATCCGCTGACTCCTGAGCTCATGTTCATCGACTCTGAGCAGGCGAAGTCTAAACCGATTAACAGCTGGGTCTTGGGGCCCGGCCTCGGAATTTCTGAACGAGCGCACCACCTCACGGTCGGCACACTTAGACAGAATGCGCCTGTGCTGGTTGACGCCGATGGTTTGAATCTGATGGCGCAGGATTCATCCCTGATCCGACAATGTGCGCGAAGAACTGCAACGACCATCCTCACCCCCCACGCCGGCGAGGCGGCCCGTTTACTTGCACGATCGATTGCTGATATTGAGAGCAATCGAGAAGCAAGCGCTCGGGCACTTGCCCAACGATTCAATGCAATCACCGTTCTCAAGGGCAAGGGCTCAGTCATCGCGGAGCCTGCGGGTACGACTTATATCAACCCAACCGGAAATGCCGCCCTCGCCACAGGCGGGACCGGTGATGTATTAGCGGGGGTGATTGGCGCCCTAATTGCTCAGGGCCTCGCGCCAAACAACGCGGTACGCGATGGCGTACGCTTGCATGGCCTGGCGGCAGAGCGCCTAACAGCACAGATCGGGGGAGTCATTGGACTCACCGCCAGCGAATTAATTCGTGAAATCCGGACGCTCATTAATACGGTACCGCCTTAGCCGATGGTATCGGTCTGCGCTAGAATAAGGGTTGATCAAGATGAAATCCTATGAGCACTAATCCAAAAGCCGAGCGCATTGATGTCCAAATTATGGACAGAAGCTATCAGTTATCTTGTCCTCCCGAGGAAAAAACGCTGCTGATGGAATGCGTTGGACTCGTTGATAGCCGAATGCGGCAAGTCAAGATGCAAGGCAAGTTACAGGCGGCGGATCGGGTTGCCGTGATGGCAGCATTGACACTTGCGCGCGACTGCCTAACCGGAACGCAGGCCCAAACCGCTGCCGATCAATCCACAGTCGAGAAGAAAATAACAGAGATCGCGACCAAGCTTGATCTTGCCCTGGCACCCCAGGAACCACTCTTTTAAAAAAGACGCGATATGACACTGATGTTGATTGCGCTTGTCGCAATCGGTGCAGTTACTGGATTTCTAGCTGGTCTTCTCGGTGTTGGGGGTGGCATGATGCTCGTTCCTTTCATGACACTGCTTTTCGCACTTAATGGATTTCCAGCCCACCTCATTGTGAAGATTGCAATTGCCACATCGCTTGCGACCATTCTGTTCACGTCGCTCTCAAGTCTGCGCGCCCACCACCAAAAAGGGGCGGTGCGCTGGGATATCGTCAAACCAATGGGAATTGGTGCATTTTTTGGTACCTTTATCGGCGCTAACTTTGCAGGCGCCCTAAAGGGTGAGTGGCTCGCAGGATTTTTCGCAATATTTGTCGGTTTTTCTGCCCTGCAAATGCTTCGAAACAAAAAACCGAAGCCCTCCCGTGATGTACCTGGTCGAATCGGACTTGGCCTTGTTGGGGGTTCGATTGGTTTTCTCTCAAGCCTTGTAGGAGCTGGTGGCGGATTTATTTCAACCCCCTTTTTGGTTTGGAGCAATGTCGCAATGCATCAGGCTATTGGGAGTTCTGCGGCAATCGGATTTCCAATCGCCGCAGGCGGATTAATCGGGTATATCGTTGCGGGCGCGACCGAGGCAGATCTGCCCTCCGGCTCTTATGGCTATATCTACCTGCCCGCCTTGATCGCCTGTTCGCTAGCCTCCCTGCTAACGGCACAATTTGGCGCGAAGACCGCACACCGTATGCAGGTCGCCTCGCTTAAGAAGGCATTTGCTCTCTTGCTGGTCGTGCTCGCCCTTTACATGGGCACACTCGCGTTTTAACCCTAGTTAAAAAAATCTTTTACTTTATCCATCCAGCTCTTGCTCTGGGGATTATGTCGCTCGCCACCTTCCTCGAGAGAGGTTTCAAACTCCTGCAAGAGTTTGCGCTGTTTTTCCGTAAGCTTCACTGGTGTTTCAATCACCACATGGCAATACAAATCTCCGGGCAGGTTTGAGCGGACATTCTTCACTCCCTTACTGCGCAGCCGAAATGTCTTCCCGCTCTGAGTTCCCTCAGGGACTTCAAAACTCGCCTTACCGCCCAGGGTAGGAACATCGACGTTACCCCCGAGCGCAGCCCGTGCAAAACTAATGGGAACCTCGCAATGCAGATCATCCCCGTCGCGTGAGAAGACCCGGTGGGGCTTGATGCTGATCTCAACGTAGAGGTCGCCGCTCGGCCCTCCATTAACGCCCGGCTCTCCATTTCCCGCCGATCGAATCCGCATGCCATCATCGATACCCGCGGGAATTTTCACTTCTAGTGTCTTCTGCTTGCGAGTACGGCCTTCGCCCTGACAGGCACTACACGGATCTTTAATTGTCTTACCTGTTCCATGGCAGGTGGGACAGGTCTGTTGAATTGAGAAGAAGCCCTGCTGCATCCGGACCTGACCCTGACCATCGCAGGTCTTACATTTCTCAGGCTTGGTTCCCGGCTTCGCACCTGACCCCTCGCAGGTTCCGCACTTCTCCCAGGTGGGAATACGGATCTCGGTCGTCAGCCCATTGGCAGCCTCTTCGAGCGTAATTTCCATCGAGTAACGCAGGTCTGCGCCACGGTAGACATTACTTCGGCCGCCGCCACGGCCGCCCGCAGCGCCACCGAAAATATCGCCAAAGATATCGCCAAAGGCATCCGCAAATCCACCACCGCCGAACCCTTGTCCGCCGCCGTTAAATCCCCCCGCATTGGGATCAACACCCGCATGCCCGAAACGATCATAGGCTGCCCGCTTGTCGGCATCCGACAGCATTTCGTAAGCCTCTTTGGCTTCTTTAAACTTCTCCTCGGCAGCCTTATCACCCGGATTGCGATCCGGGTGATGCTTCATAGCCAACTTTCGATACGCTTTTTTAAGCTCGTCGTCCGAAGCGTTTTTTGCTACACCAAGTACATCGTAGTAGTCACGCTTGGACATCAGTCACGCTTCACTTCCTTAAAGTCCGCATCTACAACATCGTCATCTTTCTTGCCCGCAGCACCCGCCCCAGGTGCCCCGCTTGCGGCCGCACCAGCCGCTGCAGCCTGGGCGTCTGCATAGACCTTCTCACCAAGCTTCTGAGAAGCCTTCATGAGATTTTCGGTCTTCTGTTCGATCTGCGTCTGATCCTCGGTTGCAAGCGCAGCCTCAGCCTCTTTGATGGCTTCTTCGATCTTCGCCTTTTCGTCTGCGTCGACCTTATCGCTATGCTCTTCGAGTGATTTCTTCACGGAGTGCACCATGGCCTCACCCGCATTGCGGGCCTGAACCATTGCCACACGCTTCTTGTCCTCTTCAGCATTGGCCTCTGCATCTTTAACCATCTTCTGAATCTCATCATCAGTCAGGCCAGAATTGGCTTTAATGGTGATCTTATTCTCTTTGCCCGTTGCCTTGTCCTTTGCTGAAACATGCAAGATTCCGTTGGCGTCAATGTCAAAGGTCACCTCAATCTGGGGTGTGCCACGCGCCGCAGGCGCTATCCCCTCGAGATTAAACTCGCCGAGCATCTTATTAACATTGGCCATCTCGCGCTCACCCTGGAACACCTTGATGGTCACTGCCGGCTGATTGTCGTCTGCCGTTGAAAAGACCTGAGAAAACTTCGTAGGAATCGTCGTATTCTTGTGAATCATCTTGGTCATCACGCCGCCCAGGGTCTCGATACCGAGCGACAAGGGGGTAACGTCCAAGAGCAAGACATCCTTGCGATCGCCTGCCAACACAGAACCCTGAATCGCAGCACCGACCGCAACCGCCTCATCCGGATTAACATCTTTTCGGGGCTCCTTACCAAAGAATGCCTTTACTGCATCCTGGACTTTCGGCATCCGGGTCATGCCGCCCACCAGAATCACATCATCAATCTCTGAGGCGGAGACCCCCGCATCTTTCATTGCAATCTTGCAGGGTTCGATTGTTCTCTGGATTAGCTCATCGACGAGCGACTCCAGTTTCGCGCGGGTGATCTTAAAGGTCAGATGGACCGGCGCCCCATTGGCCATCGCAATATAGGGCTCGTTGAGCTCGGTCTGCTGGCTCGATGACAACTCAATCTTCGCCCGCTCGGCAGCAGCCTTGATCCGCTGTAGGGCAATGGGATCTTTTGAGAGGTCTACACCACTCTGCTTTTTAAAATCCTCGAGAATGTGATCGATGATCCGTTGATCAAAATCCTCTCCACCTAAGAATGTATCGCCATTGGTCGACAAGACCTCAAACTGCTTCTCGCCATCAACATCTGCAATTTCAATAATCGAGACATCGAATGTTCCGCCGCCGAGGTCATAGACCGCGATCTTGCGATCTTTACCCGCAGCCTTATCTAGCCCAAATGCGAGAGCGGCTGCGGTTGGCTCGTTGATGATGCGCTTCACATCAAGCCCTGCGATACGACCGGCATCTTTGGTCGCCTGACGCTGTGCATCGTTAAAGTAGGCGGGCACTGTAATCACCGCCTCGGTAACTTCCTCGCCCAGATAATCCTCTGCGGTTTTCTTCATCTTCCGTAGGACCTCTGCCGAGACCTGAGGAGGGGCAAGCTTTTTATCCCGAACCTTCACCCAGGCATCGCCATTGTCGGCCTTACTGATCTCAAAGGGCATCAGATCGATATCCTTTTGAACCGCCTTTTCCTCAAACTTTCGACCAATAAGACGCTTCACCGCGTAGAGGGTGTTTCTCGGATTGGTAACGGCCTGGCGTTTGGCAGGAGCGCCCACCAGAATCTCGCCATCCTCCATGTACGCAATGATCGAAGGGGTGGTCCGCGCGCCTTCTGAGTTTTCAATCACCTTAGGGGTGCCACCCTCTAAGATCGCCACGCACGAATTCGTCGTGCCAAGGTCAATACCGATAATCTTCGCCATGATGTAATTCCTTCAATAAATATGGTTTTTCAATTAAGCCGATAGGTGGGGTCCAGTCCGCCCCGTTTCAAGGGGAAGAAATTCCTTTACTGGGCGACCAAGACGATGGCAGGCCGCAGGACGCGATCGGCTACCGTGTAGCCCTTCTGCATGACCTGCACCACATGGCCGCTGGCCACGGGCGGATTCTGGGCGGCGCCATCCACCATCGATACCGCCTGATGCCGATTGGGATCGAACTTCTCCCCTACGGGATTCATTGCGGCCAGTCGGCCCTTCTGAAAGGCCTGCTGCAGCTGCTTTAAGGTCAGCTCAACCCCACTGCGCAGGCCCTCTGCCGTCTGGTTCTCAAGCGTTAACGCCATCTCTAGGCTATCGGCTACCGAGAGCAGGCTCTCAGCAAAGGACTCGATTGCAAATTTCCCGGCATTAATGACCTCTTGGGCATTGCGCTTGCGCATATTCTCCATGTCTGCACGGGCCCGCAGGTACTCACTCTCCCACTCTTGGGACTTGGCAAGCGCCTGCTCGAGTTGCTGCTCCAGACTGACTGGCTCGCCGGGGGCCTGGGCCTCCCCAGATTGGGCCTGCTCGGATACCGGCTGGGCCCCGGGGGCCTGTTCTGCCGCAGAACCTGCTGGCGATGAGGTCTGGCCTACGGTTTGCTCGTGCTCGGGTGTTTGATTCATAGGTTTTCCAAAAATAGAGACAAAAGCGATGACCCCCTGGAGATGGGGCCCCTGCAACCCATTTTCAAGTCCGAAGGCAGCGGTGGGTGTTTACTTCTGCGCGCCGAACTCGATCGCGCGGGTCTGCTGGAGTTGCAATTCCTGCGAATCGACCGATGCCCTTGCGATGGGCCAGCCCGACATATGGGTCTGGGCCAAGTCCGCGAGGGCCGAGATTGCGGCCGGCGCATCGTTTAGGCAGGCGATATAGCGGTAGTGGCTGCCGCCGGCAGTCAGAAACTCTTCCTTACCTTCCATCGCGATCTCTTCTAGGGTCTCAAGGCAGTCGGCCGGAAATCCGGGGCACATGACGTCGAGCGTCTTCACGCCCTCTGCGGGCAGCCCATGCAAAATCTCGGAGGTGTAGGGCTTTAACCACTCTGCCTTGCCAAAGCGCGACTGAAAGGAGAGCCGCCACTCATGCGGCGCCAGGCCGAGATTCTCCGCAATTAATCGGCCCATCTTGTGACATTCACAGTGGTAAGGATCGCCCTTTAACAAGGAGCGTTTTGGAACCCCATGAAAACTAAACAACAAGAGGTCGCCACGCCCGTGGGTCGCCCAATGGGCCCTCACCTGCTCGGCCAGGGCATCGATGTAGGGGCCGTAATCATGAAAGCTGCGTACCAACCTAAGATCGGGCTGATTGCGCATTGCCGAAAACTCTTCAAAGACAACATCGAATGCAGTGGCCGTCGTGCTCGAGGAGTACTGCGGATAGAGTGGCAAGACCAATAGCCTGCGCAAACCTTTGGCCCGCATCTTCTCAATAACACTTCCGATACTAGGGTTGCCATAACGCATCGCAAACTCCACATCGACGTCGAACCCGCGACGCGAGAGTTCGGCCTGAATCAACACCGACTGGCGTTCGGTGTAGACCCGCAGAGGAGAGCCCTCCTCCATCCAGACACTCGCATACTTCGTTGCAGATTTTTTTGGCCTAACGTTCAGAATGATTCCATTTAAGATCGGCCACCAGACGAGCTTTGGAATCTCAACCACCCGAGGGTCAGAGAGGAATTCTTTAAGATAGGTTCGCAACGCGACTGCTGTTGGTGCATCTGGCGTGCCGAGATTAATCAACAGCAACCCGGTGCGCAGGGCAGTACCGTGGGTGAAATCAGGCTCTTGTTTTAACGGAAAAGGCATTCGTAAAAATCGCTCACAAAAAATCAGGAGTTATGAGATTGGGTAGACTGACTCAGAACAGTCGATAACAACTTAGCGGTGATATCAACAATCGGAATCACCCGCTCGTAGGCCATACGCGTCGGCCCAATCACCCCGAGTGTCCCCACCACACGGCCATCGATTTCATACGGTGCGGCCACCACGGAGAGCTCCTCAATTGGTACAAGAGAGGACTCACCTCCAATAAAAATCTGCACGCCCTGCCCCTGAGTCGAGGCGTCAAGCAACCGCGCAAGAGACGCCTTTTGCTCGAATAAATCAAATAATCGGCGAAGTCTCGACATGTTCTCTGATAAATCACTCACGTCAAGTAGGCGACGCTCGCCGGAAACAAGCACCTCATCATCGGGGCTCTTTAAGATGTCTTCGCCGGTCTCAACTGCAAGGCGCATGAGCCCGGAAATATCCTGACGCAACTCCGATAACTCTGTTTTGACTCGGCGGCGGACCGCATCAAAATCAAGGCCCGCATAGTGGGCATTCAGATAATTGCCGGCCTCCATCAGCTCGGTCGGAGTGTAATCCTGATCGGTCTGCAAAATCCGGTTGTGAACATCCCCCTCTGGGCTCACCACAATTAATAAGAGCCTACGCTCGCCCAACCGAAGAAACTCTAGGTGACGAAAGACGCCTCCCCGCTTCGGAGTTACGACCACGCCCGCAAAACTCGATAGGCTTGATAGCAACTGCGCCGCATGCCCCATCACACGATGGGGCGCATCGGCCTGCAACTGCCCTTCCATCATGGTGGTCTGATTGGGCTGCAAGGGCTGAACTGTCAACAGACTGTCTACAAATAGCCGATAGCCTTTGGGAGTCGGAATTCGGCCCGCCGAGGTATGCGGGCTCGCCACAAGGCCCATCTCCTCCAGATCGGCCATCACATTTCGAATCGTGGCAGGCGACAGATCAAGTCCCGAAAACTTTGACAACGCTCGAGAGCCCACGGGCTGACCCTCGACGATATAACGCTCAATCAGGGTTTTCAGTAAATTGCGGGATCGATCGTCTAGCATAGGCTGCATTATTCCCCAACCCTGACCCTATGGTGTAATGACACTCATGAAACCTGCCCAGACCCCCTTTCAGCACATCGGGCTTTTCGGGCGCCCCGAAACCGAAGGGCTTGGTGCCCCGATTCGTCGAATCATCGCCACCGCACGCCAGGCCGGTGCGAAGGTAGCCGTTGAATCCAAAACCGCCGCTAGCGCGGGTCTGAGCAGCCAAGAGGCAGACAGCATCGCAGACCTGGAGTCACTGTCCCAGACGATCGATCTCGCAGTCATCCTGGGGGGAGACGGGACACTCCTCGGAATCGCCCGACAGCTCGCCCCCTGCGGTGTCGCACTCATCGGAGTCAATCAAGGTCGCCTCGGGTTCATGACCGATCTCGATATCTCACAGGTCGATTCCGAGCTGCCCGCAGTGATTCAGGGCCACTACATTGAGGAGCGTCGCAGCACGCTTCAGGTCTCCGTAATGCGAAAAGCACAGCACCAGACAGCTCGCCATGCAGTCTTTGATGCACCTGCGCTCAACGATGCAGTGATCAGCCGGGGTGCAATTAGCCGAATGGTCGAACTCGATATCTTTGTCGATGGCCATTACCTGCAGACCCTAAGGGCCGACGGCTTAATCATTTCAACACCAACCGGATCCACCGCCTATTCCCTTTCGGCACTCGGATCCGTTCTGCACCCTGGGCTCGCGGGAATCACACTCGTTCCTGTAGCACCGCAGGCGCTATCGAGTCGCCCGATCGTATTGCCGGAAACTGTAGAAGTCCATGTGGTGATCAACGATGGTGCGGGTACAAGCCTGCACTGCGATATGCAGGCCCTCACTGCTTTAGAAGATGGCGACAAAATTGTGATCCGACATGGCGCACACAGAGCGCGGCTTTTACACCCAAAGAGCTACGATTACTTTGAGATGCTGCGGCGTAAACTGCACTGGGGTGCAAATCCAATCTTTGGGGGCCGCCCCGACCCGATGCCGCCAAACGAACAGCCCTAGGCGCCGTAACGTTCAATAACGACCCCTTTTCTAGAATCGATCAGTCTCACCTCAATGCTTGCCTCTTTATCAGTTCATCAATTCGTTATCGTTGAGCAGCTCGATCTCGATCTCGCCTCAGGCTTTACCGTTATGACTGGCGAGACCGGCGCAGGAAAATCAATCCTGATCGATGCGCTTGACCTCCTGCTCGGAGGCCGAGCCGATAGCACGGTCATTCGGGACGGCGCACAGAAGGCCGAACTCGCTGCGCGCTTTGAGATTCAGAATACGCCTCACGCACGGGCCTGGTGTGAGCAAGCGGGCATTGAACCCGACGACCAACAGGTTCTGGTTCGCCGGGTTGTTGATCGGACAGGAAAATCACGGGCCTGGATTAATGGTCAGCCCGCGACCCTGACACAACTTAAAGAACTTGGCGAAACACTAGTCGATATTCACGGCCAACACGCGCACCAGGCGTTACTGCGGCCAAATGCCCAACGCCAGCTTCTGGATGCACATGCTGAGCTTACCGATCAGGTGAAATCGATTTCCGATATCTGGCGTGCCAAAGAAAAGTTAGAGGCCCTATTGGCCCAGGCCCAGGCCCAGGCCGAACGGCTGAGTCTTTTACGTGATCAGCTTAACTGGAAGATTGAAGAGATCTCCGCACTGCGATTACTCCCTGGCGAATGGGAAAGCCTATCCGAGGAACAGAAACGCCTCTCGCATGCTGCTGAATTACTCCAGACGACTCAGAGCTCACTCAACACAATCGATGACGACGAGAATTCTCTACTCGTTCAAGCCCAACGTATTTCACAGCGGCTAGCGCAGCTCGTCGACAAGGACCCCCGTCTACAACCTGCAATCGATGCAATCGCGTCAAGCGCAATTCAGCTTGAAGAGTCTGCAGACGAATTACGAAAGTACCTTGATAAGACCGACCTCGATCCCCAACGACTCGCAGAGGTCGAGGCCCGTGTCGAGGCAATTTTCACAGTCTCCCGAAAATTAAAGCTTAAGCCCGAACAACTTCTCGAGGCCCTTACCCAGGCTCAGGAGGAACTCGCCCAGGCCAATCAGGCTGCAGATATTGAATCATTAAAAAAACAGGCTGCAGCCCTCTCGGCGGATTATCAGAAGTTGGCCGATCACCTCTCCGAGAAGCGGATGAATGCATGCCAAGCACTCTCCGTAGCGGTCAATACCTGGTTTGAGCAGCTCGCCATGGGTGCAATGCGTTTTGAGGCGGTTGTTGAAAAACGTGCTTCACCTGCAGCCCATGGCCAGGATGATATTGTCTTCACGCTGCGCAACCATGCGAATGCACAGCCCTACCCCATCAATAAAGTAGCCTCCGGGGGAGAGCTCGCCCGGATTAGCCTCGCGATATCGGTGGTGACCTCGTCTGCAAACAATATTCCAACGCTGATTTTTGATGAAGTCGATTCTGGAATCGGGGGCAATGTTGCCCACACCGTGGGCCAGCTGCTTCGACAGCTCGGCAGCGGGCGGCAGGTACTCTGCGTAACGCACCTACCGCAGGTCGCAGCGCGTGGGCATCAACACCTGCGTGTTCTCAAACAATCTAACCCGGACGATGCGACACCCGTGAGCCAACTGCAAGGGCTCACCAACGAAGATCGGGTTGATGAAATCGCCCGAATGTTGGGCGACGAAGGTGCGCAGAAAACATCGCGCGAGCACGCCCGATCGCTACTTGCTCTTTCTTGATTTAAGCGCCGCATCCCGACTCGTTCGGTTCGCGCATTTCTCATCGACGCAATGCGCGTAGAGGGCCAGGGCATGATCCTGGAGCTCAAACCCGCGAGACTGGGCGATCTTGTGTTGCAAATCCTCGATTTGTGAATCAAAGAATTCTTCCACGCGGCCGCAGTCAAGGCAGACTAGATGATCGTGATGGTTTCCCTCGTTGAGCTCGAACACGGCCTTACCGGATTCAAAGTTGCTGCGGGCGAGGATGCCCGCCTGCTCGAACTGGGTCAGCACCCGATAGACCGTGGCAAGGCCAATATCCATCGAATCGGCCAGTAATGCCCGATAGACATCCTCCGCCGTCAGGTGGCGGGTCTGGGCCCGATGAAAGATGTCGAGCACCTTTAACCGGGGTGCGGTCACCTTCAGACCGGTCGTTTTAAGATCATCAACTCCTGGCATGGGGGCTATCATAACGGGCTACTTCTTCTGTTGGATCTGAGATCGCCATGAAAGCCAAGAAAAAATACTCCGTCCCGACGCCATCCCTCGCTGCCACAGGGTCAATGCCTCGAGGTTCGCGCGTCAAGTCCTCGACTACCCGGGATCGAGGTTCGCGCGGTTCGGCCTGCACCCGATCGCTGCTGGTTGCTGGGTCGTGCCTTGCTGCAACGCTGATGCTCACCGGCTGCGGTACACCCGCCTGGATAAGTTCCGTCAAGGAGAACCCCCCGAATTGGCTCACGCCCTACCGCGTTGATATCGGCCAAGGCAACTACGTCTCAGAGTCAATGGCGGCTAAGCTTAAAGAGGGCTTATCGAAGGACCAGGTCCGCGCGATTCTAGGAACACCGCTACTGGTTGATCCATTTCGCTCGGACCGGTGGGACTATATTTTTGATATCCGCAGGGGCGATGGCGAGAAAGAGCGTCGACGATTTACGGTGATTTTTAAAGACGATGCGTTAACAAGCTTCGGGGGTGACCCTCTGCCTAAAGAGGGCGGTGAGGGAATCCTGCCCTCGAGGCCCGCACGCTAAGGTCATCTGCCTATCTACTGTAGCCGCATCGTTCAGACGCCCCCTTAATCCATCGAACCACGCCGATCACCATGACGAACTCTAAAAAAACCCGAATTGCAATCTCCGGAGCCTCTGGCCGAATGGGGAAAATGTTAATCGAGTCTGTGATGGCCGATCCTGCATGTGAACTCTCCGCGGCCCTCGATATTGCTGAGAGCCCGATGATCGGAAGAGATGCCGGTGAATTTATGGGCAAGCAGACCGGAGTGTTCATCACCGCCAACCTGAATACCTTATCAACGACAGATGTCCTGATCGATTTCACCCGACCAGAGGCGACTGTGCGCTATCTCGCTGCCTGTCAACAATATGGCGCGCACGCCGTCATTGGAACAACGGGGTTTGATGCGTCGGGGCTCGCATCGATTCAAGCCTTTAGCAAACACCAGGCGACCGTCTTTGCTCCCAACATGAGTGTAGGCGTCAACATCACACTGAGACTTCTCGAGACCGCGGGCCAATTTCTCTCTGAGGGGTTTGATATTGAAGTGATCGAGGCCCACCATCGGCACAAGGTGGATGCGCCATCCGGAACCGCCCTGAAAATGGCTGAGGTGGTTGCTCGAGCAGCGGGGCGCCACCTCCCGGAGGTTGCCCGTTATGCCCGCGAGGGCTACACGGGCGAGCGGCCAGAAAAGGAAATTGGTTTCTCGGTTATCCGCGGAGGCGATATTGTGGGTGATCACACCGTACTGTTTGCGGGAACTGGTGAGCGAATTGAAATCACCCATAAATCATCATCGCGTGCAACCTATGCACAAGGTGCAATCCGTGCAGCCAAGTTTCTAAACGATAAAACAAACGGCCTATTTGATATGCAAGATGTCTTGGGTCTTCGCTAGCTAGCGAATTGCATCAAGGACTTCTTTTTCGCTGAGCCATTCCGACAGAATTTTCGGCTGCCCGCCAGACCGCGAATAGACCAGATACAAAGGCACGCCGCTGCGGCCATGCTTGGCCAACTCGGACGCAATCGCTGCATCCTGTCGCGTCCAATCGGCCCGTACAGTCACAACACCCGAGTCGCGAAACGCCCGAACAATCGACTCGGAGTTCAGAACTCGGACTTTATTGGCTTGGCAGGTAATGCACCAGCTCGCAGTGAAGTCAACGAATACAGTTTTGCCCTCTGCCTGCAGACGCTCGGCAAGCCCCGCTCTCCATTGCTGCCAGGCCAGCGAAGAAGACGATGCATCTGACGCAGGCGACCTGGCTACGGCCTGCGATCCCACGCCCGTCTTTAGGTCTGCACTCGCTGAAATAATCGGTCGCGTCGCCTGAATCATTGCAGTCAGAAGAACCGCAACGCCAACCGCAAAACCCATCCAGGCCAACAGGCCCGCGCGGTAGGGCTGGATGAACACACCATAAATCCAGAGAATGAACGCAAGTGCTGTCGCCGCGAGTAAAGCCGCTAAAACGACATCGCTGCCTTGAATAGTCGCGAGCACCCAGAACAACCAGGCGGCGGCGGCAAGCATTGGAAACGCCATCAGCTGCTTAAACCGAACCATCCACGGCCCCGGCCGCGGCAAACGCGCAAGAAGCCCCGGCCAAGATGCCAACAGGAGGTAAGGCAATGACATTCCCAACCCGAGGGCTACAAAAACCAGAAATGTCTGCGACAGCGATGCACTGGCTGTAAATCCGATCGCGCTTCCCATAAATGGCGCGGTGCAGGGCGACGCTACAACAACCGCGAGAACCCCCGAGGAAAACGAGCTCAAGGCACCCGATGAGGATGCGGCGCGATTTGCAAAATTAAGATTAGCGGCCCGGACCCCGAGAAGACCCATCTCAAAACCACCAAACAAATTCACAGCAATCAGAATAAACAGAAGGCCCAGCACCAAGACAACCCAAGGATTTTGCAATTGAAAACCCCATCCGACCGCAGTGCCGGCTGCGCGTAACGAGATCAATACTCCAGCGAGTGCAACAAAACTTAGAATTACCCCAACAGAGAAAATCAGGGCCTGTTGCATCGCGCCCGACTTCGAATGGGCTGCCTGCGCGAAGGAGAGCACCTTTAGACCGATGACCGGAAATACGCAGGGCATCAGGTTAAGAATCATGCCGCCAAGCACCGCTGCCAGGGCGGCCCACCAGAATCCAGACCATCCGGAAGCGGGCTTTGGCGCAGGATTTTCCTCTGCTGCTGTGAGGCCACGACTTACCAACTGCCCTGCCGCAGGCACCGCACCCGATGCGATCGGCGCACGCCACTCCAGGCCCGTTTGCCCTGGTGTTACCCAAACACCTTCGACCGTCTGGGCCTTCCGCACTAACGCAATCGACGCTTTTGGAGATTCGCCCAAGGGAATTGTGACCTGCCAACCCCCACTCGTTTTAGAGAGCGTCTGCGCCGCCGACGGCAAGATTAGCCCCTCGGTATAGGGGAAGAACAACCCAGCCGTTTCATTGGGCTCACCGGACCAGGAGAGCACCAGATGTTGATCTGTGATGTAGGACTTCACTTGGCGTAGCGAATCTCTCTTAGGAATGCGCTCTCGGGCTAGCGTAAATCGCTGCGCGTCGGCAGACAGAGTCGTATCGGCTGGGACCTTCATCACAGGTAAACGCAGGGCGAGAAAGGCCTCGCCAGGAATGCAGACGTCTTTGCAGACCAGCCAACTGGCCCGCGCCCTCAACACCACCTCCGACCCGACAGCAAGCCCGGCAGGTGGAAAAATCTCCACCGGCAGCAGCAGATCGTCTTCGTAGCCAAAATTGGCCAGCGGCCCGACAGGCAACCGTTTTGGGGTCGGCCACTGGATTGGGCCCGCACGCCAGCCCGACGGAAGCTCCCACTCAATTCGAGTTGGCAGGCCCGAGTCGCCGGGATTGCGCCAATAGGTGTGCCAATGGGGGTCATGCATCAGCCTCAGCCCCGCCATGAGTGGCTGGCCACTCACGACCCCCGATCGCTCGGCAACAAGCCCCGCCTGCAGTTCTCCCGCCCGGATTAATCCTTCCTGGGGAGTTGCCGACTGTCCTGCTCCCGCCTGCTGGGCCTTTTGCAAAAGACCCTGGGCTGCGGCAGTGGAGACAAAACACAACGCCAGGAGAAGCGGCGCAACAAATCTAAAAATTTTCATGCCGTTGATTATCCATGGTTGACTCGACTTGGTACCATTGACCCCATGATCAATCACCTTGACGCACTTGCCGAAAAAACCGATGCACTCATTCGTGTCGTAGAACAACTCCGGCAAGAAAACACTGCACTTCGGAGCAGGCTTGCCGCCTTAAATGCCGATCAACGTGGCCTCCAGGAGCGCCTTAATCAGGCAGCCGAGAAGGTGGCTGGCTTGCTTGAGCAGATGCCCCAAGAAAACTAGCCTGCAGCACAACACATTCGATTAATTCGTGTAAGTGTCGCGAAGGATATTTTTTTGTACCTTGCCCATTGCGTTTCGGGGAAGACTCTCAACTACAAAAATCTTTTTGGGGACTTTATAGTTCGCAATCTTTCCTTTGATCATGGATAACAGGGTCTGAGCATCTAGCGTGGTGTTGGGCTTAGCCACAACAACTGCCGTCACCGCCTCACCAAAATCAGGATGGGGCACACCAATCACAGCGGTTTCATCGACTCCGGGCAGATCATCAATAAGCATCTCGATCTCTTTTGGATAGACGTTGTAGCCCCCAGTAATAATCAGATCCTTGCTGCGGCCAACCAGATTGAGATAGCCATCAGCATCCCATCGGCCAACATCCCCCGTTTTAAACCACCCATCAGACGTAAACTCTTCTTTTGTTTTTTCTGGCATACGCCAGTAGCCCGAGAAAACATTAGGGCCTTTCACCTGTACACCGCCAATCTTAGACTCGGCATTTTTCTTTTTCACAATGGCTTGACCATCATCACCAATAAGCCGAACGCCCACACCGGGAAGCGCAAACCCCACCGTGCCCGCCCGCCGCTCGCCCCGATACGGGTTGGAGGTCAGCATGACGGTCTCACTCATGCCGTAGCGCTCAAGAATGACATGGCCAGTTTTCTTCTTAAAGAGCGCAAATGTCTCTGCAAGCAGTGGTGCCGAACCCGAAATGAAAAGACGCATCGATTTCACCAGCGGCCGATTAACCCTCGGATCGGAGGCCAGCCTTACATAAAATGTAGGCACCCCCATCATGACGGTTGCCCGAGGAATAAACCGTACCACCGCATCAGCATCAAACTTCGATAGCCAGAGGCTCTTGCTGCCATTAATCAGGGCTCCATGCAGCGCAACAAAGAGACCATGCACATGGAAAATTGGCAGGGCATGCAGTAAGACATCCCCTTTCTGCCAGTGCCATACTGTTTTGAGTGTCAGCGCATTCGATGCGAGATTTCGATGGCTAAGCATTGCACCCTTGCTGCGGCCAGTTGTGCCTGAGGTGTAGAGAATCGCCGCAAGATCACTAGGCTTCACAGAGGCCGTCTTAAACTCGTGGGCGTATCCCGTTGCCGCCTCAATCAACGTTCCGTCGGCGCGCTCGCCCAGCGTCTTTACGACCTGACATCCTGCGGCCCTGGCCAATGGTGCAATCCATTGCAGGTTCTCAGGACTACAGATCACGACGGCAGGCTGCGCATCATTTAAGAAATACGAGATTTCTGCCTCGCGATAGGCCGTATTCAGAGGCAGAAAGGTAAATCCTGCCCGCAGTGTTGCGAGATAGAGCATCACCGCCTCTACCGATTTCTCGACCTGAACTGCAATACGACTTCCCCTCGCGACGCCGAGAGATGTCAGCCAGTTCGCAATCTTTGCACTCCCGAAACGCAGGTCATCAAATGTGTAATAACGGCTATCGACGGTCTCAAAGGCACAGGCGTTCAGATTCTTAGGGAAACTAGATTCAAGGAGTTGATACAAATTACTCATGGCGGGCCGCTCTAATTTTAAAAAACTAATTGTCTTCAAACCGTGGGGGTGACTTTTTTAAAAATGCATCAACCCCACGCTGATAATCCTGCGTCTCGACAAAGTCCCAGCAGGCCTCCTGCTGCAGTGGCGATAACAGATCTGGACTTGGGCCGCCCGACAGGATCTGAATAAGCCACTTATTACGACGGGCCGCATGGGGCGCACCTTGGGCAACCCGCTGGGCGGTTGCTCTCACTTCTTTTTCCCAGAGGGCGAGCGGAACAACCCGCGTGAGAAGACCCTTCTCGTAAGCCTGTTGTGCATCAAAAATCCGGCCCTCGAGCAATAACTCCAAGGCCACGGCCTTTCTCGCCAGGCTCAATAAGCCAGCCGCCTCGGCCGGTGCCATTGGAAAGCCAAGCTGCTGAATTGGAATGCCGAACCGGCTGCGATCACTGGCCACGCGGAGATCACAGACGCTTGCAATCTCAAGGCCGCCGCCGACGCAGGCCCCGTCAATGGCAGCGATTACCGGAATTGGGCAGTGCGCAATCGATAAGAGTGCGGGAGCAATAATTTCTTGGTGAAAGTGGCGGACCTGATCTCGCGTTGCGCGTGCGGTTTTAAACTCCGAAATATCCGCGCCCGCCGCGAATGCGCCCTGTGCACCGGACATCACGACAACCCGAAGCCCGGGCGAACCCGCGATCTCCTGAAAACACGTCTTGAGCAACCGCCACATCTCGATCGTAATTGCATTGTGGTGCCCTGGATTTGCAATCGTGACATAGGCGACATCTCCCTCTCGCCGCCACTCAATACCGGCGCCTGGCGGAGATACAGCGCTCTGTTTATCGTTGGTATCCATTCAAGAGCAGTTTAATCGACCCGAACTCTTTGGTGGGCAATCCGAATGATGACAAGACCCAGAAGAATCATAGGAATCGAGAGCCATTGTCCCATCGACAGACCTAGGGATAACACCCCAAGGAATTGATCAGGCTCGCGGGCAAACTCAGCCAGAAATCGAAACCCGCCATAGCCAATGAGAAACATACCCGAGACCGCGCCTAGGGGCCTTGGGCGCGATGAATACCACCAGAGAATAATAAAAAGACCAATCCCCTCAAGGCCCATTTGGTAAAGCTGCGAGGGATGACGCGCAAGGCCATCGCCCGCCTGCGGGAACACCATGGCCCACGGGATCGCCGTAGGATCGGCAACCCGACCCCAGAGTTCACCGTTAATAAAATTCCCCATCCGGCCCGCCGCAAGGCCAAAGGGAACTAAGGGAGCGATAAAGTCCGCGACGGTAAAAAACGGCATTCGCCTGCGCCAAGCAAAAATCGCCAGTGCTGCAATCACACCCAGTAATCCGCCATGAAAGGCCATACCGCCCTGCCAGATTGCGAGAATTTCCGCAGGGTGGGCAAGGTAGTAAGCGGGCTTGTAAAAAATGACATAACCAAGGCGCCCCCCAAGCACCACTCCAAGAACGCCGTAGAGCAGCACATCATCGAGATCTCGTGGGGTGAACTGAGGCCGTCCTGCGGCCTGCGATCCCAGACGGATTCTTCCCAACGCCAAAACACCAACAAAGGCCAAGAGATACATCAAACCGTACCAATGGATCGCGATCGGCCCCAGCGCGAGCGCGACAGGATCAAATTGAGGGTGGGTCCATACGGAGGTTGTCATACGGCACAATAGTACCTTTGGAATCGCTAGGAGCAACGTCGATGTCGAACAACACCCCATCTGGAACCCCTCCCAAACGCCTTAATGAACGGTCACGCATGGTGACCGAGGGTGTTGCCCGTGCGCCGAACCGATCCATGTACTACGCCATGGGCTACAAAGAAGAAGATTTCATCAATAAGCCCATGATCGGTGTTGCGAACGGACACTCGACAATCACACCGTGTAACAGCGGCTTACAGCCACTCGCAGATGCCGCAGTGACCGCATTAAAGTCGGCCAACGCGAATGCCCAGTTATTCGGTACCCCCACCATCTCGGATGGAATCGGCATGGGTACCGAGGGGATGAAATATTCCTTGGTCTCACGTGAAGTCATCGCAGACTGCATCGAGACCTGTGTCAATGGCCAGTGGATGGATGGCGTCTTGGTGATTGGCGGCTGTGATAAAAACATGCCGGGCGGAATGATGGCCATTGCCCGCACCAACGTGCCTGCGATTTATGTTTATGGCGGAACCATTAAACCAGGCCGCTACAAGAATAAGGATCTGACCATCGTTTCAGCATTCGAAGCGGTTGGCGAGTTCACCGCTGGCAGGCTCAACGAAGCGGACTTCAAGGAAATTGAAAAACGGTCATGCCCCGGATCGGGTTCGTGCGGCGGCATGTACACCGCCAACACGATGAGCTCGGCCTTTGAAGCACTTGGTATGAGTCTGCCCTATTCCTCGACGATGGCAAACGAAGATCAAGAAAAAATTGATAGCGCCGCCGAGTCCGCGCGGGTCTTGGTTAATGCCATAAAAAAAGGAATCAAGCCCCGAGACATCATCACCCGAAAATCAATCGAAAACGCGGTGAGCGTCATCATGGCAGTCGGCGGCTCGACCAATGCCGTCTTGCACTTCCTCGCGATCGCGCACTCTGCCCAGGTCGCCTGGACAATCGACGACTTTGAGATGATTCGTCGCCGTGTGCCGGTGATCTGCGACCTCAAACCATCGGGCCGATTCGTAGCAACCGAACTCCATCAGGCAGGTGGTATTCCGCAGGTCATGAAGTTACTTTTAGATGCCGGCCTTCTCCATGGCGAATGTTTAACCATTACCGGTCAGACCATCGCCGAGATGCTACGCGATATTCCGAGCGTGCCGCCCGCGAATCAAGAAATCATTTTGCCAATCAGTAAAGCCCTGTATGCACAGGGCCACCTCGCAATTCTGAAAGGCAATCTCTCTCCCGAGGGCTGCGTCGCTAAAATTACGGGGTTAAAAAATCCTGTCATCACAGGGCCCGCCCGTGTCTTCGATTCCGAAGATGCCGCCATGGAGGCCATCATGGCCCAGAAAATTAAACATGGCGATGTCATGATCATCCGTTACGAAGGCCCCCGCGGCGGGCCTGGGATGAGGGAGATGCTCGCGCCAACGTCGGCCCTTGTTGGACAGGGCCTAGGAGAAACCGTAGGGCTAATTACTGATGGCCGCTTCTCTGGCGGAACCTGGGGAATGGTGGTGGGCCACGTCGCCCCCGAGGCGGCAGTTGGCGGGCCGATCGGCCTGATCCATGAGGGAGATTCCATCACGATTGATGCCCACCAGCAGTTAATTCAGCTCAATATCAGTGATGCAGAACTGGCCTCCCGAAAAGCCGCCTGGACCCCACCTAAACCCCGGTATACCCGAGGCGTGTTGGCAAAGTTCGCGAAACTCGCATCTAGCGCAAGCAAGGGCGCCGTGACAGACCCTGAACTTTCTCAACCCAGCTAAGTCTTATGACGAGTACGTGACGAACGCCTGGCCCCGAAAGCCGTTTTTTGGACAACCCGTCGGGGTCAGAAAAAGGCTAGAATCTCGGTCAACTTGCCGATTCAAATGAGGTTTTAACGGCGGGTTAGCCGCCGAAGTATGTTGACTAGGTTTAATCAAGGAGATGATGAATGCGTAAGTTTGTTGCTCTATCAATCGCTGCCGGCATGCTGGTCTCAGCTGGCTCAGCATTTGCTTCACCCGAAATGCTCAAGAAATATAACTGCACCGCCTGCCATGCCAACGATAAAAAATTAGTTGGCCCCTCCTACAAGGATGTTGCTGCTAAATACAAAGCCGATGGTGGCGCCGCTGAGAAACTGGCCAAGAAAATCAAGGCAGGTGGTTCCGGAGTCTGGGGTCCGATCCCAATGCCTCCTCACCCACAGGTCTCTGACGCCGACGCCCTGGCTCTTGCCAAATATGTCATGACAGTCAAGTAACCTTAGAGCACACGCTCTTCCAAAAAGCCCCCGAGTCAAAACTCCGGGGCTTTTTGTTTTTCTACCCTTAATCCATTAATTTCAGGGTATGGTTTCAGCATGACACTCCCCCGCCAGTTCAGACGGCTGCGTATCGCTCTCATTGGTTATGGTGATATTGCCAAACGAATCGCGCAGAAAACCTCAGGCCATGGCCCACGATGGCTCGCGATTGGCCGATCAGCAAAATTGCCCGCTGCGAAAATTATGGACGGTAAGCTCGGGGCATCTTTTTACAATCCGGCAGACCGTCCGCGCTATCTCGCCTGGGATCTTGATCACCCGAAGGTCGCCCAACGAATTGCCCGGGTGTCGCAAGCTATGATCGTTTTATCACCGCCGGCTGATCAACATCCACGTAACGCCAACTGTGATTGGCGAATGCGGCGCCTGGCCTGCGCAATTCGTAAATCGGGCAGGCGCGATGCAATCGTTTATATCAGCACGACCGGCGTCTACGGGGATCAGCAAGGCAGAATCGTCACGGAAACAAGCACAGCGTGCCCAGGACAGCAACGTTCTCTGCGGCGGCTCGATGCGGAGCTAAGCCTGCGGCCGATTGGCGCCCATGTGCTGCGAGTTCCGGGAATCTACGGACACGATCGATTACCAATCGCCCGCCTGGCCGCTGGTCAACCCGCACTAATTGCCACGGATGACGTCTACACGAACCACATCCACGCGGATGACTTAGCCAGAATCTCTTGGATCGCACTCTTTCGCGGGCGCCCGGGCCGCATCACCAATGCCGTCGATTCCAGCGAACTTAAGATGGCGGATTACTTTGATGCAGTCGCCGACGCCGCGGGGCTTAAACGACCTCCTCGAATCTCCCGGGATGCGATGAGGTCCCTTGGCAAGTCCGGGGGAGTCCACCCTATGATGCTTGGATTTCTCAGTGAGTCTCGTCGGGTCCGCACCAGTCGTCTTCAGAAAGAACTCGGTGTAAGACTTAAATTCCCAACCGTCGCCAAGACCCTAGAGTATTTCGTCGCGCAGGGCGTACCACCGATACAAGCAGGCCTGACCAAGCCTGCGAAACGCGGCGAATAAATGGTTGGGTAGTGGTGAGGTATAAATCGGAAGATCGAATGCGGGATGGTGCTGACCGGCGATTTTCTGCGCGAGCCTTCGGCCCGCATGAGCAGAAAACGAGACACCATTTCCACCGTAGCCAAGGGCGTAAAAAATACGCTGATGCGGATCAGGCTGTACGACCCGCGGCATCATATCGTGGCTCACATCGACCCAGCCCCACCAAGAATAAGCAACTGCAATATCCTTGAGTACCGGAAACTTTCGGGCAAGCCCCAGGCGGAGCAGATCAAGATGCTCGGGCGCCTGAGCGTCTACCCCATGGACCGCACTGCGGCTGCCAATTTGAAACCGGTTGTCGGGCAAAAGCCGATAATAAAATCTCAAGGTTCGCGAATCTGTAAGAAATGCTCTATGGCGCATTCCAACCTCAGAGAGTTCATCTTCAGTCAGCGGCCGTGTAACCATTGAGTTCGATAGAATCGGCATCACCCGATTACGCAACAACGGCGTTAAGCCTTGAATACCGTAACCACCGGTAGCGATCCCCACACTCTTTGCTCGTACGATACCTCCCGGAGTCTTGAGAAGGTGCAGGCCGCCCCGCGTCTTCCATTCAGTAACGGGGCTTGCGGTGTGTACTTTAGCGCCCGAGGCACGCGCCTGTCTCTGGTAGCCGAAGGCAAGTTTTAATGGGTGAACACCAATACCCTCGGGCTCATACATAGCCCCGTGGGCCTCCTTTTCAGAACAAAATTCTGAATGGAGTTGCGCCCGATCGATCATGCGCGTTTGATAGCCAAATAATTCATTCTTAAGTCGAGATTCCCGCCGCAGAAAATGAAGCGTCTTCTCCCGATGGGCGACGAATAGATGTCCGAAATCTTGCGCATCACAATCAATCTCATTGACAAGAGATCGGAAGGTCTCAAACCCCTCCCGTATCTCCGCATCAAGCCGCCTCGCGGTATCGAGCCCCCAGCGTCGGACCCACTGGGAGCGATAGAGTCTGCCACTCGCATTCTGGCCCTGGCCTCCATTTCGACTTGTGCATCCCCATGCCACCTGATTAGCCTCGAGTACGACAGCCCTGATCCCATGTTCTCGGGCAAGAAAGAGTGCAGCGGCAAGACCCGTGAACCCAGAACCGATAATTGCCACATCAACATCTGTATCGGATTGGATCGGGCCATCATCAGGCGGAGGATCTCCTGCAGTCGCCGCCCAGTAGGTTGGCGCATACGCCATCGCATGGCCGACCCGCTTGCTCACCAAGGGATCAAAACAGGGGTTGTAAGGCTCCTGCGATGAAGGCGTCGTAATCGGGCGCGGCGTTAGGTCTAACATCGACTCCGCACGGCTGTTCATAAGGCTGTGCGCTGCTTACGAAACGCATTCTTGATATGGATCTTTCCATCACGGAAAGTGAAAATATCAACCCCGTCAGCCTCCACGATCTTTCCATCTAAGCCGGTACCAAAGAATCGCCACTCTGAAACGCCTCGATTCCCTGCAACAAAGTGTCGGCCATCATGCCATTGGGCGTCGGGAAAATTTCTCCATGCTGCAGCGAAGGCAAGGCGGACTGCATCCGCACCTTCGATGCGACTTCCACAACAGTCTGGCCCAGCAATGGTCTGAAAAATGCAATCCGGTGTCATAAATGACATTAATGCATCGATATCATGCGCATTCCAGGCCCCTGAAAACCTCTCCAGTACGACCACTGAAACCGTCTTCTCTATCATCTAAACCTCCGTGTACAACCGCTTCAGTATTTCTCAGCGGACTACAGAAATTTAGATCCAGACACTACCAACTGCATATGCCAGATCGCCCGAATCGGGTGGTCATAAGCTGTTCCAAGCCTTTGCTAGTTGTTGGATTCCGGCATCAATCTTGTCAATACGGATTGCAGAAAATCCAAGCCGAAAGAACTCGAGAGGTGCGGGTTCATTAAAAAATACATCACCACATTCAATCAGAACCCCTAAAGACTCCGCCTGGCTTGCCAGCTGGCGACAATCGAGCCCGTCGGGGCCGCGCACCCACAGCGAAGACCCCCCATGGTTTGGATAAACATGAAACTGCGGAAGATGCCTGCTAAGGGTCTCCTGGAGGACAGCGCTTCGCTCTCGGTACACCAGAGTCTGCTTGCGGACCATCGCATCGAGATGGCCAAGAGAAATAAATAATGCAAATGCCCTTTGAATAAACGCAGA
>JACCDZ010223348.1_pt1 | contig 81892 bp, 89 predicted proteins | sample 7449551 | NCBI WGS metagenome assembly JACCDZ01 (sample SAMN15323452, study PRJNA562643) | freshwater metagenome | isolation source: river surface water | place: USA:Blue River Watershed | collected 2017-08-18
CACACCCCAGTGAATTGAGATATCCACTTGTTGCTTTTATCCCATTTTCATTGTATATTATCCGCTGGCTGTTCTTTACTATATGCGTGTGTGCATACGTGGTATTCCAGTCGAAAACAAAAACTCGCAGTATCATACTTCGGTTATGCTTAACAAACTTAGGCAGTTCAAACAAGTACTCAAACTGATTCCCCTCATTGCCCAGCCAGGAGCTGGCAAGGGAACTTTGGGAGGAAACCTGACGGCGATTCTTGATCCTGGTGAAATTCAGGTGATTGTCATGAGCAAGATCATTGAAGAACGCTCCAAAGCGTTTGACGATCTCGGAAGGAGACTTGCTCAGCAAAAAAACAAATCTGATGCAGGTGATCTCGCTGATGATGGCCCTGTCATGGAGGCGTTGGAGGAAAGAATCATTCAACTCTATGATGGGGGCGCTCAACGGATTATGCTCGATGGATCTATCCGGACAACACCTCAGGCGAAAGCGCTCATTGCTTCAGAAGTCCCGTTCACCACGATTCATCTGGTATGCGGAAACGAAGTTGCAATCGAACGAATCAAATGCCGTGCTGAAAAAGAAAAGCGGCCTGATGATGCAAACATCAACATCATTATGGGTCGTATCAAAACCTATCAGGACAAGACGACTCCGGTTCTCAAACTCTTACGCGATCACAACCCCAGAGAATACCACACCATCATCACCGACGGTGAAGAACGCACAATTACCATTCGGGCTCTTCGCGCCCTTGGCTACACGGGAGAAGAAATGCAGCGCATCTGTAGCAAACTCGATGCCCACCTTGCTCACAAGAAGATGGGTAAAACCAATCGCTCTCATGGCTTCTATCAGCCGACCGCTGAAAAACTCGGCGAACTCGCAATCACATAAACACGCAGTATGCTTCAACACAACCCGTCTCTCTCGGAGGGCGGGTTGTTTTTTTATTAATTTGACTTTTTACCAATTTTTATGCTTTAATGGGAACTCAAACTTTTAAACATATAATACCTTATGGAAATTAGAAATATCGCGATTATCGCCCATGTGGACCATGGTAAAACAACCCTTACAGACGCAATCATGACCCAATGTGGTCATGGTGAAGATGGAACCATGGACTCAAACGCACTTGAGCAAGAACGTGGTATTACAATCTATGCCAAGAACACTTCAATACAATACAAGGATACCAAGATCAATATCGTAGACACTCCAGGTCACGCAGATTTCGGATCTGAAGTAGAGCGAGTACTTCGTTCAATTGATACCGTTCTTCTTGTGGTAGATGCTCAGGAAGGACCTATGCCCCAAACTCGCTTTGTACTCAAGAAGTCTCTTGAACTCGGTCTCCGCCCTATCGTCATCATCAACAAAATCGACAAACCCGCAGCACATCCTGATCAAGCACATGAAATGGTTCTTGAACTTTTCATGGAACTTGGAGCAAATGATGCACAGCTTGATTTCCCTACCATCTATGCAATTGGACGTGAAGGAGTCGCTATGAAGAAACTCGATGATCCACGAAAGGACCTCACTCCTCTTCTTGATATGATTCTTGAACATGTACCACCTGCAAACAAAGATGCAAGTGTAACTGCTCCCCTCACCGTACAAACATTCAATCTTGGATATGATAATTTCCTTGGACGACTTGCCATTGGACGTGTATATAACGGAACGATAAAGAGTGGACAGAACCTTTTTGAAAAGAAAATCGATGGAACAGTAAATCAAGGTAAAGTAACAAAGCTCTTCACCTTCGAAGGAAAGAAGCGAGTTGAAATACAAGAAGCTTCAGCTGGAGACATCGTAACCATTGCTGGTTTTCCTGAGATATACATTGGAGAAACTCTCACTGACAACGCAGAAACTCCTGCACTTCCTGCAATTAAGATTGATGAACCAACAATCTCTCTCAATTTCCTTGTTAACAATTCCCCTTTTGCAGGACGAGAAGGAAAATTCGTAACAGGACGACAAATTCGAGAACGACTTGAGAAAGAACTCGAAATCAATGTTGGACTTAAGGTTGATTTTGGAAACAATGAATTCTACAAAGTATTTGGACGAGGAGAACTCCATATTGCAGTTCTTCTTGAAAATATGAGACGAGAAGGATATGAAATTCAAGTATCACAACCACAAGTTATCATCAAAGATATTGAAGGGGTAAAAAGTGAACCTTTTGAAGAACTCACCATTGATACACCTGAAGCATATACTGGTGCAATCATTGAAAAACTTGGACAGAGAAAGGCTCAGATGACTGATATGAAAACAAAGGATGGACAAGCACGAATGATATTTGAAATACCAACACGAGGACTTCTCGGATATCGTGGAGTATTCGTCATCGATACCAAAGGAGAAGGAATTCTTGCAAGTCGATTCGTAGGGTTCAAACCATATGTAGGTGAAATTGAAAAGCACAATACAGGATCAATGACCTCAATGATGTCAGGTAAGGCTCTTGCCTTTGCACTCTGGAATCTTCAAGAACGAGGACGAATCTTCATTGAACCTACAACTGAAGTCTATGAAGGAATGGTTGTGGGAGATGTATCGAAGGGAGAAGATATGGAAGTAAATCCATGTAAAGGTAAGCAACTTACCAATATGCGTTCATCAGGAAATGATGAGCACATCATGCTCACCCCTGCATGGAAGCTCGACATTGAGCGTGGACTTGAAACCATGCGAGAAGATGAGTATCTTGAGATAACTCCAATGTCAGTACGACTACGAAAGAAATTCCTTACCAATACCGATCGAGCAAAAGCAAAGCGAAAAGATATGTAGTAATTAAAAAACACCAGAATATTCTGGTGTTTTTTAATTCCAATGACTCTTAATATACTCAGATGCCTCACTCATGCTGTATGGTTGAGTAGAGTTACCAACACGAACAAAGAATTCTTCCTTCTTCTCACCTGATTGCAAATATGCAGGCTTATGACTTTCTCGAACAGCAATCATACATACATCATGTTCACCAACACGCTCAAACTTAATACTTACATACTTTGCAAATACCAAACCAATCATTGTCTTAATGAGCATATGTATATGATTTTCAAATCCATCCTTGTTTTTCTTAGGAAGAGAATTGAAGTCCGGAGAGAGACCAACAACTTCCCCATCATCACGGACACCAAGAAGAAGTGTTCCACCTCGAGCATTGAGAAAACCAACAATTGTCTTCATAACAACCCGTTCAAGCTCCTTACTCACCTCACCTTTTCGTACATCATACCGAAGTGTTTCCTTAAACTCGAGAAAAAGACCCTCACCTTCAGAAATGAGGCTTGGAATATCTCGGGTTAGTATTCTACCCGATGCGCTATACACCATCTGTTTAATGATATGAGTATATTCATCAAAATTCGATACATTACGTATCTTTGTATGTCGTCCATTCTTGTGTTCAAGAATGATAGTGCCGTGAGAGATCATACGTCCAAGAGGAGACTGGGCAAGCTCTACTGATGTAACATCACTCATACTTACAGCCTTACGATGACGAAACAGAAGTCCAGATTTTCGAACAATTTCTTGTTCATGAATTTCATAATGAGAGAAATACCAATTGAGAAAAAGTGCAGTAATGTATGAGAGTTGAAACAGAGAGAAGATGATAATGGTGAAGATATCATACCGAACAAAATGTGAAAGTGATATCGATCGATACAACATCTCATAATTTGTAAGGAAAGAAGCACCAAAGAACATGATAGAGGCGAGGATCTCCATTATGAGAACATCCCTCAGAAATACCATAGGTCCTTCTTTTATAACAATCTTTCGCATAGATACATTGTACACTATTCAGAACAGTAAAAATAACTATATCGAGAGAAACAAATTTCGAATAGTTTGATGAAATTTAAGAGTAATTTCCTTCACATCTTCATGTTCATGGGCGACGAGAGGATCTCCGATGGCGATAGAGAAGGTGCGACGGAAAGTTCCTGTATCAACAATTTTCATTGCACAAGGAATGACCGGAACTCCTGTTTCATGGGCAAGTACTGCTGCCCCCAACTTAAACTCCCCCACCTGGTGTGATTGTTCAGTCATCCTACCCTCAGGATACATCACGATATTACCCCCATGTTCAATGATACGTCGGGGATGAACAAGGTTTCTCTTAATACCCTGCCCTTTCTTCACTACAAATACTCCAAAAAGAATATAGACAAGATCAATGAAACCAATCCATGCAAGGAAATTAAGAAATGGGTATTCAAATACCTTTACTGCCATAAAGCGGAGAGGTAATTGATGAGGGAAAATTCCCACAACAAGACGAAACATAAAACTATCATAGGGACTAATATGATTTGAAATGATGATGAAAGGAGATTCTACAGAACGAAATTTCTCAGGGTTTATAATCCTTACCCTGAAGAAAAGGTGTGAGAAGAAATATATGAATGGCCAGACAAGAAACTGGGTAATGGTTGAACTGAAAACTCTAATATTCATATAAGTCGTTGAGGATAGTATACCAGAAAGGAGACAAAATACATATTGTTACGCATTTATTTACTTTTCATATATACCATGATATAGATATGCTTGGAATACGGTCATCACACAATCAAAAAAACTATAATAGGTATGAACAAACTGTATGCCGGTATGCTTGGTGTTATGATGATTCTTGGAATCATCAGGGGACAGGAACATGAATCTTCGATCACCTTCCCCATTCTCTCAATTCCGTATGATCGAAACTACTTTGGTTCAAACCCAAAGTATTGGCGAAACCTCTCTCAATGGGGTTTGTATAATAACGGACAAGGGACATATGCCCTTACCTCAACAGGAGCAAGCAACTACTTTGAGCCAGCTCTTCTTCGTGCAGACATTCACATACGCGAAGCGTGGTCTCTGCGCCCTGACGCTTCTAATGTTGTCATTGCCGTCATTGATGATGGAGTGACGATTACCCACCCTGTATTTGAAGGTAATGTGTGGACCAATCCTGGTCCTTACTACTCTGAAACAATCACTGATTCCAATGGAATATCCTTCATCTATGGACAAATCGGGTTGAGAATAAACTCAGCTCAAGGACATGGAACACAAATCGCAAGTGTTATTGCAGGAAATGGTTACAAAAACGTCTATGGCGTCACTCCTCGGACTCGCATCATGCCGATACGAGGAGCAACTCCACAGGACCTCATCATGGGTATTCATTACGCCCTCGATCATCATGCGGATATTCTTAACTGCAGCTGGGGATTCGAAATCGATGTCCCTGGACTCAAACAAGCACTTGAGCGGGCTCATAGCATGGGGGTACTTTGTGTGTTTCCAGCACCAAATCGTATGGTTGATGTTGACAGTGAGGACTGCTATCCCGCTTCATATCACCTCCCCAATGTGATCATGGTAACGAGTAGTACTCCGAACGATACGCTCTATGCGGCTGCAGGATACGGAAAGACAACCATCGATCTCATGGCTCCAGGGAGACTAGTTATAGCGGCATTTCCCTTCGGAAATGATGAGTTTATGTATACGGGTGGTACTTCGATAGCGACAGCGTTCGTATCAGGTACTCTCGCACTCTTGAAGGCACACTATCCTCATGAGACAAGTATGCTCTTGAAAGATCGTCTCCTCTCATCTGTCGATATCATACCGGAAGTTTCAGACATGATACGGACAGGAGGACGACTCAATGCCTACAAAGCACTTACGTATATTCCTCCCCGTCTCACCATGCATCACGATTGCATGCAGATACAAACCACATCGATCTTCCCACAACGCATTGAAACATCGACCAATCTTATTGATTGGACCCCCTTCACGGAGGCAACTACATCAACAAACTTCCCCATTGAACATGAAGAAATGCGTACATTCCGTCTTGTGAGATAGCGGAAACACGGAGCCCATGAGTCACATCATGGGCTTCTCTCCATTTTATCCCCACCACCTACCTATATGGAGGAATAATAATGACGTATACTATACGTATATGACTTTACAACGTATATCTCAATTTTTTGTTCTTTTATTAATCCTCATAGGTAGCTCATGGTATACACAATCAGCTCATGCTGCTGAAGGTGATGTCTATGGTTGGGCATGGTCATCGAATATTGGTTGGATAGGGTTTAGTTGTGAACAAACAGTAAGTTGTATTACAACAAACGCAGTAGTTGGGGTTGATTTCGGTGTTAAGTTAAGTACAACAACAGGTCAGCTCTCAGGATATGCATGGTCTCCAAGTGTTGGCTGGATAAGTTTCAACAGTGCTGATGTTGTAGGATGTCCAAGTGGATCATGTACTCCAACTGTTAACCTTACAACAGGAGAAGTTTCTGGATTCATGAAATCACTACAGACAGATTCATGGATTTCTCTTGCAGGAACAAATCATACATCACCAGATACAAGTGGTAATGGTGGAGTTACCTTCGCAACAACAACAGGTAAATTCAGTGGTTTTGCATGGAGTAGCGAATTTGGTTGGATTAATTTCCAAAGCTCAACCACTATTAGTGTAGGAACAACACCGATCGTTGACACAACACCCACACCAACTCCCGATTGTAGTAGTTTCTTTGCTGATCCAGGAACAGCAACAGCTGCTGATACTATAGACATATCATGGACTGCAACAAATGTAGAGGGATCAATATCTGGTGTCACAACATCATATACCCTTACACAGAATGGACTTGATGTTGCAAACTTCAACCCTTCACGACAATCAAGTGGATCATATAATTTTGGACCGGTAGATCAAAATACAGCATTCAATCTCACCATTACAAATACAAGTACTACAAATCCAAACTCTTCAGCCTCAGTAATGTGTATTCCAACTGACGTTGTATTTCAAGGAGATGTTAGTAGCAACAAGTTAAACCTCATCATAGGACGAACAACATCTGCTCTTAATACCGTTTCTGATATCTATGCTTCAGGAAACAAAGCTCTTCGAATTAATAGAGGTCGAACATTTGCTCTTCGATGGGGTATGGTTATGGATACACCCCCAATCTCATGTACACGATCAATACGAAATGGATCAGGAGGTACTGACTCAACAACAACAGCATGGGAAGCAACATGGGCATCAGCATGGCCGAAAGCGGTAGATCAAAGTGGTAGCGCTGCATTCACCTCAAGTGCATCAACTCCTCTCGGTTCATATACATTCAATCTTTCATGTACTGATAGCTCTGTACCAACTCCAATCACCAAAACAAGTTCAAGTGTACTCACTGTCACAAACTCAACCATTCAGGAGCAGTAGGGATATGAATACAAAAAAAACACCAGAATCATCTGGTGTTTTTTGTATATCCCCTAAGAAACAATCCACGGTTCAACCATAAGAAGATTCTTTGAATCAGCACATGTTCCCCATATCTCTTCGGTGATATATGGCATAAATGGATGAGAGACTATGAGAATATCTCGGAGAGTATTGAGAAGTAGCTGTTCACGAGATTTCTTCGCCTCATCACTTCCCTCCTTAAATATCTTCTTGCTATCCTCGAGAATCTTGTCAGCAAATTCATGCCAGATATAGTGATAGAGTTTCTCAGCTGCAAGATAGAGACGGAAAGATTCGATATCGTGAGTAATATCAGTAACAAGAGCTTCAAATACCTTCTTGAGCTCAATATCTTCTGCTGTATATGCAGTAAATCCTTGTATACGAGACTCCATAGGAGCAGTAGATATAACAAAACGGGTAATATTCCAAAGTTTGTTACCAAAATTCTTGTATCCCTTCACCTTCTCTTCAGAAAGTTTTGAATCATTTCCTGGTCCATTACCAATGATGAGTGACAAGCGAGTTGCGTCTGCACTGTACTTTGAAATCATATCGAGAGGATCGATAATATTCCCAAGAGATTTCGACATTTTCCTTCCCTGTCCATCACGAACAAGTCCATGGAGATATACTTTCTTGAAAGGAATGGTATCAATGAGACATCCGGTCATAAGTATCATACGTGCAACCCAGAAAAAGAGTATATCGTAACCTGTTTCAAGAAGATCTGTAGGGTGATATGTAAGAAAATCAGATGTTTTATCAGGCCATCCAAGAGTTGAGAATGTCCAGAGACCTGATGAGAACCATGTATCAAGCGTATCAGGATCCTGTTCCCAACCTTCTCCCTGAGGAGCCTCGGTTCCCACATAGATTTCTTCCCCTCTGTACCACACAGGAATACGATGACCATACCAAATCTGTCGAGAAATACACCAATCTCGTAGATTGTTAATCCAATGTACATATATCTTCTCAAAACGATCAGGAAGAATTTCAATTTTCTTGTCATTAACTGCAGACAACATAATTTCCTTCAAAGTTGTCTCACGTCCATTCTTTACAAAAGGCTTGTTTACAGCAATGAACCACTGAAGCTTCGGAAGAGGCTCAATGACACCACCAGTTCTCTCCGCAGTTGTGAGATTCTGAACAACTTCTTCTTCTCGTATGAGGAGATTGTTTTCCTTAAGCCATGCCACAATCTTTTCCCGCGCAGGAACAACCTTAAGACCAGCTACGATACCAGTATGAGGCATCATCTTTGCATACTCATCGATAACTTGAATACTTGGAAGTGAATGTCTTTGAGCAATTTCTGCATCAATTGCGCTGTGAGCAGGAGTTACACCGACTGCACCTGTTCCATATTGAGGATCAACAGCTTCATCACCAACAATTTTAATAGTGAGATCAACACCAGCAAAAGTTACTGCGTATGACTTTCCAATATATTCCTTGTATCGTACATCATCAGGATGAACAGCAACAGCAACATCTCCCACCTTAGTCTCAGGGCGTACCGTTGCAATGGAAATCGGAAAATCCGCACTGTACTTAAAGGTATACATACTTGTCTTTCTTTCCTCATGAACAATTTCATCATCTGAGATGGTTGTCTGTCCCTTAGGGTCCCAGTTTATAATACGATTACCTCGATATATGAGACCGAGATCATACATAGTCTTGAAAGCAGTACGAACAGCATATGATCTCTTGTCATCAAGCGTGAAAGCCTCACGAGACCAGTCAACAGAAGCACCCATTTTCTTGACCTGACCAACGATAGTATCGTGACTCTCCTGTGCAAATGCATTAACACGCTTCAAAAATTCTTCACGCCCGAGATCAGATTTTCTCTTACCCTCTTTCTTTTCAAGTTCTTTCTCAACCTTTGATTGAGTAGCGATAGCGGCATGATCAGTACCAGGAATCCATAGAGTCTTAAACCCCTTCATTCTCTTGTATCGAATGATTATGTCCTCTATAGCAAGCATAGAAGCATGACCCATATGAAGTGTCCCTGTAACATTAGGAGGAGGTAATACGATGGTATATGGCTCCTTATGACGTTCAGGTAACTTATCAGGGTTAAAATACCCACTCTTTTCCCATAGAGCATATATACGATCCTCAGTGTCTTGAGGGCTATATGGCTTAAGGAATTTCTCAGGAATATGGGGATTAGAAGCTTCGTTCATGGGGGTAATAATAGCAGAAAAATGAGGGTTTTGGCTAATTTGACATAACTACATAAAAATGCTATCATTATCTATAGAAGAGTATGACGTAGCTTGGTAGCTCGTTGAAAATTGTTTCTCTTCATGATCGAAAGATGATTATGAAACGTTTTGTAACCCCTACTGGGGTGCTGGTATACCACAATGGGATGCATCACCGAGAAGGGGTACTCCCGTGGGTTTTTGTCCACGGAATGTGGGGATTTCCTCTCATGTTCTATGTGTGGATGAGACTGCTCAAAATGTTCGAAATAGAAGCATATTCAGTATGCCTTCCCGGACATAACAAAAAAGATCGGGTCAATGGAAAATCAATTCAAGACTATGTGATGGCGGTTAATAGCGCTATCGCAGACATTGGAGAATGCACGCTAGTCGGCTGGTCAGCTGGGGGTCTCATCTCTCAGTTAGTTGCGGAAAAGAATCCTTTAGTAAGGAAACTTGTCCTCGTGGCAAGCGCCGCACCTCAAGGTGTGTTTATTGGCTGGCGACCTTTCCTCAAGATGGGACGACCTAGCTATCTGTGGCCCGTCATATCGGGTGATGAGTTGGTACTTTCTGCATCAGACACCGAGGAACTAATGTTTAATGTCGGTTTTGACAGACATGAGTTCAGTAGTCTCTTGAAACATCTTGTTCCGGAGTCGGGACGGGTAGCTCGGGAGATCACCGTCGGGGTAAGGGTCGGAGAGGTTAAGTGTCCTATGTTAATCATTGCAGCGGGCAATGATAATATCACGGGAACTGTACAAGAGAGTCTCCGGAAGAAGTACTCGCACGCAAAATTCATCTCATTTCCCGGAGCATCACACATGATGATGCTCCAGAAGGGAGTCCGAGAAGAAGTTTTGGATGAAATTCTACGTTGGGCAGGACTTCATCAGGAGATCCTGCCAAAAGCAGCCTGAAAAGGATTGCAACAAAGCACAACCGACACTAGAAATGGTGTCGGTTTTTTGTTTCTAATATTTTCTCACCACCCCCTTTACCACAGCAGCGATATTCATTTCATTCTCAGGATATATTGGTTTGTATTTTTTATTAGCAGGCTCGAGATATACTCGACCTCCTTTCTTACGAAGATATTTCATAGTCCATCCACCATCAACTTCAGCGATGACAATATCTCCCTCTTTGGGTTCATGAAGCCCAGTACTCCCTACCCTTACCGCAACCACGAGGTCTTTTTCCCGAATACCAGCCTCTATCATGGAATCCCCCTTCACCTCGAGAAGGTATGTTCCATCAGAACGCTCAACAAGATACTCATCAAGACTGAGTCCCTCAGTGAGGAGAGACTCTTCTGCAAGAGTTGGAATACCTGCCTCAACAAGACCAAGGAGAGGAACTTCTCCAAAGAGTTTTGTTGGAATGAGATATCCTTGTGAATCCTTACTTACCACCCCACTCTCAACTAATTTATTCACTAGTTTGTATACAGCATTCTTAGACTTGAATCCAAGTAGCTTCATCATCTCTGTATATGAAGGCATACGACGATGAGTCTTGTGAAAAGTTAGTATTTTATTTTTATATGATTCAAACATTAGAAGAGAAAAGTTGAAACAAGATTAAAAGTTTTACTAAAAAATGAAGCTTGGGTAAGAGCACGTCGTTCGCTGATAAGAAACTTATGTCGTCGGGCCTCCTCTCGATATGAGACACCTCGTAGAATCTTGCGATCAATTATATCATTAAGACGAGCAATCTCTTTCTTGATAGTAACCAATTTTTTGTAAGTACTCATGGCTTTTTTTAAAGTTAAACAACTCACTTTGTTAATGAGTATAGTATAAGTGAACGAGCGTTCACCTGCAAGAAAATTCTGTGGATAACTAGTGAGAAAATAGTTTAAAGACCTTTCGTACTATCCCCATCACAATAGTTATAACTGCAGTAACAATAAGAGAGATTATAAATACACCGAGAAGAAAGTCTTGTTCGAGAAGTGCACCATCACGATATCCAAAATATGCACCGAGAATAAAAACAAGAATGAAACAGATGAGAGGAAAAAGATAGTGGTGTTCAGGTGGAAGAATTTCAGCTTCAAGAGGGCGTCTGAAAGAAATAACAGGTTGACCAGATGTCTCTACAGCAAGAGCATTATCAATATCTGATACCCCATATCCAAGCTTCTGAAGTTCCTGACGTATAAGGCGATCAGGCATTCCCGCCTGACGCGTACGTGTAACGTATTGAGTTATTTCAACAGGAATTGTCATAAGTATATTATACCACCCCCTTTTCCCGGAGATATGTTTCAACCTGCCCCACATCAGAATCAGCAAGAATATGACCATCAATATCAAGTGTGGGGGTCTTTGTCTGACCAGACTTTATAACCAACTCATCAAAATACTCTTTAGAAGCAAGTACCTCACGTTCTTCAAAAGAGATTTTCTTTTCTCGCAAAAAAGCGAGTACATCACGACACCACGGACATCCTGTTTTTGTGTAGAGAATAATATTCATATAACACTAGTATACCATGTCTCTGCTATCTCTCACTCAAACACGCAACACTTTGAGCTTGCCCATATGGCTTAAACGGTGGGTTTGGACCACCTGCAACATCCACATAAAGAACAGCAACAACTTTTGGATCACCATCACATAGATAGGTGAAAATAAGTTGATTATTCGATCTCCCTGCTTCACTACATATAGTTTCTGCAGAACATACATGGACATAGAAAATAAATGTAGAACTATCAATAGAAGAAATGTATTCTGATAATGAATTCGCGAAATCAACAATGGTTCCAATTCCATTTCCAGAGCCTGTATTTACATCAGGATAGTGCTTATGATCGTTTATATACATCTGAAGAGCTGTGTATATCTGATTGGCTGAAGCCAATCGAGAGACCACGCGTGCCCTGTCACGAACCTTCGTCACAGATGCGAGAACAACAGAACTTAAAAGTCCTATAATCGATATAACAACGAGAAGTTCAATGAGGGTAAAACCTTTTTTCATAGTATATACATTACATCCATCGAGCGTCTTTCTCCTGTGATTCCCGTATACGAAACCGAGCCATCTTTTTTATAAGAGAGCGAGGTAGCGGTTTGTCGAGAGGAAATTGGACTGAACCCTTCGCAGACCTATAGTTACTAAGATCATCTTTAAATTCCTTCAGAGCAGAAGGGGTTGGATAGAAACCAATATGATGTTTAAAGCCTGCATATGCATAGAGTATACGTCTGTATGAAAATGATGGTATTCCCCATTTTAACGATTCAGTTGCATCGGGGGTTAGAGCCTTAAGACATGCTCTCATCTCTCGTAATCGTGCACGTGATTCACGAGGAGCTTGTGCTATATACTGAGATACCGTTTGTGGTTTTGCCATATACACCAATCATACCATGAGTTACCTATCCCTTCACACGGTGAGGACATCCTGCCCAGCAACATGGGCGACGTTTCCCCTTTCGCAAATCATCACGAAGTCGTTGAAGATGCTTTATACGCGTTTCTTCACGCTTAACGGTAATGATCCAACATATCCACTCATTACGTGCCCGTGGCGTAAGACTATTCCATAACTCCATAATATCCTTATGGGAATTCAAGAGTGTGCGTATATCATCTGGAACCTTATGTGCGAGACGTAGTGATGTGAGGAGGGGTGTCATATTTCTAGTTACTTTTTTAAAAAAATATTTAAGAAATTGTGGTTTCGATATATTTCTTTATCAAATCAATCTCTTTGTCTGAATCGAATATTTTAATTCCTAACAAAATTTCTAATTTATCTCTTTTTTTAATAAAATTTCTATCTTGTGTAAGAAAAACATCACATTTATTTTTATAGGCACAATCTAAATGTTTGGAATCTCTTATTATATCCTCACCTTGATTTGATTTTAAAATTGCTTCTATAGAGGAATATTTATCAGACTCCTCCATATCATTCCAAGAGTATTTCATATCTTCCCATGAAACATTGAGCTCATCCCAAGTGGGCCCAGATGGTATAAGATCGTCATTTAATTTTTTACTTTTTCCCTCATAGGGAAAATGGACGAGTTCAACATTATAATCTTTTAACCATTTTACATATCCTGATTTATCACAGTATATTTTTAACATCTGTGACCCTACCGGGAGTCGAACCCGGATTACAGCCTTGAGAAGGCCGTGTCCTAACCATTAGACGATAGGGCCAAACAGTATGTACTTTAAAACAAAAGCTAGTCTTTAGCAAGCCATTCAGCATCCTGTCGAACAAGTAATTCTTCAGATTTCTCTGGATGCATCATCAATGCCTTTGTAATCTTCTCCATACGCATAGATTGAGATCCTTTGATGAGAACAACATCACCCTCAGATATATTCCCCTTGAGGTATTCAAAGGCATCAGTGGTGGTGGTAAAGGCCTTGTCAGGTGTTGTCATAACACGAGCACGTTGACCAACAGTCACTACAAGTGAAGCAACTGTGCAAGCACGTTCACCAATCTTCTTGTGTTCAGCACCAGAGAATTTCCCAAGCTCCATCATATCTCCGAGCACCACAACTTTCTTCCCTTTAACGGTAAGTTTTTCAAGAGTTGAGAGAGCTTCATTAACCGCATCAGGAGATGAGTTGTATGTATCATCAATGAGTGTGGTCCCCTGTATACCTGGAAGTATATTCATACGACCTCGTGGAGCATGGTGAGAAGACAATGCCTTAAGAGCATCAAGGAAAGCAATACCACGAGCTTGAGCAGTTGTGAGAGCAGCAAGAAGAGGATATATATGATGATCTCCAAGAACACCCTTAACTTCGAGTTTCTCAGCAATTGCACCCACATGAATCATGGCAGACATACCCTGAGGATTACCCTGCTCATCATACATAAAAGAGATATCACTTGCTTGTATATCGGAAGAATTACGGATACCGAAGGTAAGGATTTTAGCAGTAATATCTTTCTTAAGGAACTCAAGTTCTTTTCCATCAGCAGAAAATATACATACACCCTGTGAAGACACAGCCTCGGCAAGCTTCTTCTTCTCCACAAGAACAGCTTCAACAGAAGGAAAGAACTCTACATGCACCGGCACTTCACTTACCTTAGTAATGACAGCAATATCAGGATGAAGCCATGAAGCAAGCCGACCGATATCTCCAGGGTGATCAGCACCCACTTCAAGCACCAAACATTGAGGATATTCAGAATTAAAGAAAATGAGTTCAAGACCCTTAAGAAGATTTGATATCCAGAGAAAAGGATCATTCCATGCATTCTCAACCCCGAGAATTGTCAGAGGCACACCAATCTCGCTATTAAAACTCTTTACACTCTTGCGAATATATCCACTACCCTGAAGAGCTGTATATATAGCGTCCTTTGTAGATGTTTTTCCAACACTTCCTGTAACCGCAATGACAAAAGGCCTATACTTCTTGAGAATGAGGCGAGATTCAAGAATGAGAAGTGATATGATGATTGATTTAAAAAATGATTTCATAGCTATCTATCAGGTGGAATTTCGTAATAATTGATGAGGAATTTAGCAAGCTCGATAAAGGGGTCAGTAAGAGTTTCTGAAGCGTATTGTGCACCCTTAGGATATACATGATACAAGAAGACAATGAAACGAGGATTGTATGCAGGGAAATATCCAAAGAATGAATGCAAATACCTGTCACTATAATACCCTCCGTTGTGAGGATCTGCAATCTGAGCAGTTCCTGTCTTTGCCGCAATGCTATAATTCTCCATCTTTATCTGTCCCTTCTTAAGTGCTGTATCAACCACATGCACCAACATCGCAGTGACTTCATCAGTCGTTTCTTGTGTAAATACCTGAGTTGAAGAAGCAAACTGAAGAGGAGAAACCGTACCATCAACATATTCAATCTCCTTTACAATATGAGGGGTAATCATATACCCTCCATTTGCAAGAGTAGCTAAGGCTCGTACTGTTTGAATGGGAGTGAGAGCAATACCCTGTCCATATGAAGCAGTAGCGATCTCAACATCACGACCAGAAATGAGATTCTTTACAATTCCCTTCTGTTCATGTGGCTGATCAATACCAGTTTTTTCTCCTAAACCAAGTTTCAAAAAATATTCCTTGAAATCATCCTTACCAAGCTTAAGTGAAATGTATGCAACACCCACATTGAGAGATTGACTCAAGATATCCTGCATTGAAGTAACTCCACGAGCCTTACCATCGAAGTTTGAAATCTTTCTTCCACTTAAGGTAAGGGTACCTTCATCAACATAGGTTGAACGTGGAGTGATGACTCCAGCATCAAGACCTGCCGCCATGGTTAATGGCTTTATAATCGAACCCATTTCATATGAATTCTCAACAAGAGGATTTGAAAAAATCCTTACATCTTTAACATTTTTCACATCATTAGGATCGAAGGTAGGAAGAGATGCGAGAGCGATGATTTCACCAGTATGAGGATCCATGATAACTCCACCGATGGAATCTGAATCCCAACGTTTCTGTGTGGTGCCTAGTGTTTTCTCAAAAAAAGATTCAACACTTGGTTCAAGGGAGGTAACAATATCTCCCTCCTTAATCACACCCTGTAAACCACCTTTCTTAATATCAGAGAAGAGTTCTGCAAAAAAATTAACCTTAGTCGTACCAGAACTTCGTCCAAGAACTGCTTCATAATATGATTCAAGTCCATAACGTCCTGCAAGTTCTTCTCCATTCAAACCAAGAATTCCGATAGTCTGAGATGCGAGAGCATCTCCTGGATACACTCTCCAAATTTCTTTTGTAATAACAATACCAGGAATACCAAGTTCAATGAGAGATTCCCCCTGCTCCTTGTCTACTCTTCGTAAAAGCTCTTCATAGGGATCATCCTTTTTCCCCGCCTTACTTACAAAGACATCATGATCAAGATGAACATACTGAGACAGAACGGTGTATACACTCTCAATGTCTTGTATGAGACGAGGATTGATAGCGAGGGTATATCCCTCCTTTATCGTTGCACCAGCAATACGAAGAGAGTCTTTTGAGGTAAGGAAAATTGAACCTCGATTAAATGTCGAGGCATCACCTTTAATGTATTGTCGCTCTGCTTTCTCACGATATGAAGCTCCTTGAAATATCTGAATACTTGAGAGACGTATGAGGATAACAAGAAGAATGCAGGCAATGAAAGCAAGAATGAGACGTATGCGTATAACTGAATTAGAGTTCATGGGTAGAAATCATGGCTGTTACTGATTTCTTTGAAATATAGTTTGAAACAGGAATATCTTGGAATCCTTTTGCATGAGCAAGTTCCATAGTTACTGCATTCTTAAGAGAAAGATACTTTGACTCAAGTTCACTTACATGAGTAGTGCGGAGAGCAATATCACGGACAATCTGTTCTCGCTCTACAACATTAACAACTGCTCTCTGAAGCAAGAAAGCATATGCGCATGCACTTACAACAACACATCCAAGGAGAAGTACGAAAAGTCGTTCCTTGTATCGCATCATAGTTGTGAAATTGTGAGCAAGAGCTTGAGTCATAATAATTGTTATATTTTTTCAATAATTCTTAATTTTGCACTTCGTGAACGAGGATTTTCTCTCTGTTCAACTTCAGACGGTACAAGGGGCTTCTTGGTAATGATTGTGCCACTTCCCTCATCTGACTTTTCCTTATAAAAATACTTAACGATTCGGTCTTCGAGACTATGAAATGAGATGATTGCCATACGTCCTCCTGGGGCAAGTGCATCAAATCCATCTTTCATTCCCCTACGGAGAGTAGTTAATTCATCATTAACCGCAATACGGAGAGCTTGGAAGGTACGTGTCGCTGGATGTATACGTCCTCTTCGATAGAAGGAAGGAACTGCACTCGAGACAATCTCTACAAGTTCTGTAGTTGTCTCAATCTCTTTCTTTGATCGATATGCCACAATTGCTCGTGCAATTCTTCGTGAATATCTCTCTTCAGCATATCCATAGAGAATGTCTGCTATGGTTTCTTCTCCCCAGGTATTCACTATGAGAGAAGCAGTTATATCTGAAGCATCAGGATCTTTCTTGAAACTCATGAGAAGTGGTTCATCTTTTTGAAAACTAAATCCACGTCCTGAAGTTTCAAACTGATCAGATGAGAGACCAAGATCAAGCATAATGCGATTAACCTGAGGAATCTGAAGCTCATCAAGTACACGCTTCATATCTCCATAACTTGCCTCTTTGAGAACTATTCTCGATTGAGAGAACTCTGCAAGACGATGCTGAGATCGTAGAAGAGCTTCTGTATCTCGATCAAGTCCGATAACTGTAAGATCTCCCTTAAGCTGAGTGAGAGCATGGTAGGCATGTCCTGCACTTCCCAATGTCCCATCAAGATATATATCTCCCGGCTTTAGAGCAAGACCGTCAATTGATTCATTTAAAAGAACTGTGGTGTGAATGAGCTGTGTCATTAGAGTATTCCTGCTGAGCCAAGCTTCTCTGCGAGAGCATCTGTTTTTCGCTCAACTGAAGATCTATATGACGACCATGCTTTTTCATCCCATATTTCAACTCGATTGAGAACACCGATAATCGCAACACGTGTTTTGAGTCCGGCATGCTCAAGGAGATGATCTGCTATCAAAATGCGTCCAATCGAATCCACCTCTACCTCGGTCGCACGACCGAAAATGATACGGTTGAAATTTCGATTATCAGCCTGCAATACTGATGATGAATCTGGACGAGAGAGACGCTCTGCGAATTCTTTCCATCCTTTTATCGTAAAGATAAAGAGACAGTTATCTATCCCCGGAGCCACCACAACAGTATCGCCCATTTCCTTTCGAAATTTCGAAGGAAGTGAAACTCTACTCTTGTCATCAATCGTGTGCAGATGTTCGCCAATCAGCATATGTTCGTGGGAGAAATTCTTAAATTTACCACTTCATCCCACTTGCTTACCATTTTATCCCACTTCGATTACCAATGCAAACAAAAATCCCCACAGTAGTGGGGATAAATGGGAGAATATTTATGTAAATAGAAAATCCCGCAAACCTTTTCAATTCACGGGATTTTCTCCTCTACTTTCCCTCTTCTCGAGGTCTCATAAGTGGAAACATTTGAAGCTCACGGAGAGGTTTGTCGGCAAGAAATGCAAAGAATCTTTCTCCGAATCCAAAACCACAGGTAGGTGGCATTCCATGTTCAAGCATTTCAACAAATTCATGATCAGCCATCATTGCTTCAGTGTCACCTGAATCGATAAGTTTCTGTTGTAATTCAAAACGCTGTTTCTGATCAATGGGATCATTGAGTTCTGAATATCCTCGTCCCATTTCACTACCCGCGATAATAGGTTGAAACATTTGTACAATTTCCTTACCCTCAACACTCTTAGCAAGAGGTGCGACTAATGTAGGATGATTGATGAGAAATGCAGGACCTGTAATATTCTTACGACAATATTTCCAAAGTGTATCAGTTAAACGTTCTTTGTTGTCACCTTCATAGGTAACCTTGAGTTCCTGAAGCTTCTTCATCATATCTTTCTCTGTTGCAGTTATGATATCAATACCTGTTTGTGTACGTATCTCCTCTACATAATCAATTTCTTTCCATTCATCATTGAGATTAAAAGTATGACCACGTGTAGTAAATGTTGTGGTACCGAATACTTCTTCTGCAATTTTTCTATACATATCACGAACAAGATTCATACCATCATGATAGTCGGCAAAAGACCAATAGAATTCCATATTAGTAAATTCCTGTGCATGCTCAGGACTTGAACCTTCATTACGATATGCACGACCAATCTCAAAAGTTTTAGGAAAACCAGCAGCCATCAATCGCTTCTGCCATAGTTCCCCTATAGAAATACGAAGATATACATCAAGATCATAATCATTATGATGAGTCTTGAAAGGAGTAGCTTCTGCACCACCAGTTGTAAGTTCAAGGGTAGGAGTTTCAACTTCAAGAAATCCTCTTTCCTTCAAAAAGGAACGAGTAACATCCCAAAACTTTGCTTTCTTTATGAAAAGATCTCGAAGTTCTTCATTCATGAGAATATCAAGATATCGCTTTCGATATCTCTCATCATCATCCTTGATACCATGCCACTTCTCAGGAAGTGGAAGAAGTGTCTTTGTTGCTATAGTCCATGACTTCACCAAGATACTCTGTTCACCACGCTGTGTGGTAAAGAATGTACCGGTAACAGAGATGAAATCCCCAATATCAATTGCATTGGTAAAGAGAGAGAACAGAGATTCTTCAATTTCATCCTTCTTGAAAACAGCTTGAAACTTACCCTTTCCATCATAGAGAACAGCAAAGAGTATAGCTCCCTGACCTCGTATAGCCATAATACGACCGGTAAGTGATACCTGTTCTTGAGACTTCTCATATACTTCAAATTGAGCCTTCGCATCACCAAGACAAAAAGATCGAGGCACCTTACTTGGAAAAGGATTCATCCCCGCCTTTTTGAGAAGTTCTAATTTCTGAATTCGTATAGCTTTGAGTTCATCAAGTGATGCCATAAATATAGTTATTCGATAGAAACAAGGGAGTACGTAGACTTGCCCTTAGGAGCAGACACAATCACAGAATCACCTTTCTTTTTTCCAATGAGCGCAGAACCGAGAGGAGAGAGATTTGAAACCTTACCTGAAGCCATATCTGCCTCTTCTGATCCAACTATCTTGTAGACACGTGTATCACTCTCACCTTCCTTCTTTATCTTAACTGTTGATCCAATGGTAACGAGATCACCCTGAGTATGATCAACAACAACAGCATACTTAAGGACATTTTCAAGGTGACTAATACGATCTTCAACCTCAGCCTGCTCTTGTCGTGCTTCATGATACTCTGCATTCTCTGAAAGATCTCCAAGCTTCTTTGCATATTCAAGATTTTCTGCAACCTGCTTTCGTTTATCTGATTTAAGGAATTCAAGTTCTTTTTTAAATTCCTGCAATTTCTCACGTGTGAGATATTGTTTTGATTCACTCATAGAAGATATATTGATATATTATTGGTTTTAAGACCTTTATAATAGCGTAAAAAGGGGTTTTGGTCAAAGAAACCTATGGTTTAAAATACTCCGGAGTATTCACACTCATCCAATCAAGGGTCTCGCGCATAGCCGCCCCTGCTCCAATGAGATTATGTACAGAACCATTCTCAAGAAGTACTGCAAATGCATAGTGAGGATTTTCATAAGGGAAGAAGCCAGTCATCCATGAATTAACCTTGTCTTTTGAACTACCAAGCTCAGCAGTTCCTGACTTTGAGGCAATTTGAACATAGGGAACATTAAGTGAAGTACCAGTACCCTTAAGTACCCCTAATCTCATCCCCTCTTTAATGACTTTGAAATCACTTTTAGGAATATCGATAACTCGGGCAACCTGACCTGGAACATCTTTTAAAATACTTGGATTACGCATAACTCCATCATTGACGATAGCTGAAACAGCACGGACAACTTGAATTGGAGATGCCTGGAAACCATATTGTCCAATCGATGTGTGGTAGGTATTACCGAGAGTCCACGCTTCCCCATCAAATACTTTCTTTTTCCATTCAGGAGAAGGTATGGTACCCTGCGCACCATTGAAAAATGGTTCTGATATCTTTTCACCGAATCCAAAAAGTTTAAGATATTCCTCAATACGAGATATACCGAGACCCTTCTGATCTTTGTAACCCCCTCCAATGACATAGAAATACACATCAGATGATACCGCTATCGCTTGTCGCATGTCGACGAGACCATGAGCCTTCCAGTCCTTAAACACTGTTTTTAAATCCGGATTGTACTGATTGGGAATTGAAATGGAACCCGTACTCAAAATCTTTGTTGTGGGGTCGATAATATTTTCCTGAAGAGCAGCGAGTGCCATATATGGCTTCACGATAGAGCCGGGGGTATAGAGACCATCGATAGCTCGATCAAGAAATGGTTTGTTCTTGTTGTTAAGAAAAGCACGCACCTTCTCCGAATCCTTCTTCGAAGACATAACTTCTGAATCATATTCAGGATAGCTTGTAAGGGCGATAATTTCTCCTGTGCGAGTATCCATAATAACTCCAGCACCACCAGTAAATCCTACCCTTTCTGCAATATCTTTAATTGATTTAAAAAGTGCAGATTGCACACGACTGTCAATAGAAAGGAGTATAGTCTTTCCCTCTTGAGGAGGCTCAACTGTATTATGTGACTGCACCCTTCCTCGTGCATCAACTTCAACAATCTTAATACCATTCTTTCCCTTGAGATCATCATTTGCATACTTTTCAATACCATCAACACCATCAAAATCCTCACGATAGTAGAATCCAGCACTATCCTTTGACGGATACTGCACATATCCAACCACATGAGCAAGGCCAGGAATCTCTGCATATTTTCGAAGAGATATATCAGTATCTTCCCCTGGAGAATTCCACGCAAGTTCTACACTATTACGATCAGTAATGACTCCACGTGCTGCAAAAATCGGAGTATGACGCAAACGATTGTTCTCACTTCGATCGCTATACATCTCTCCATTCTGTATCTGTAATGTCCATGCTCGAACACTATATGTTCCAAGAATGAGAAAGAAAGACAGTGCAAGAAGTATCAAACTCATTTTAGGAATGGGTTTTTCAATTCTTCCCTCAAATTGCTGAGTATCAAATTGGGGTAGATTGTGTGAATCGATGAAAATCTCATCGGGAGCTATATCTTTGTTGTATCGTATTTTCCTACTCATATACTGAAAGGTTTTTCTTAAGAATATATGCACAGAGGAAAAGAACAGAACTTACCGCGGTACATACATAGGGGAAATATCCAAACGCTGCACTTGAAATACCATAGACAGAATCATAGACAAGACCCCATAGTAGTATCTCATAATAGACGGGGAAATAGAAAAGAGAAGCTATGACAAAAATCCAGAAAGCCCACCATGGAGCATAGAGAAAGAGAATTAAGCAAAGGAGAGCTCCACAGATACGAATGAAAGGGGTTGTTTTCATTTCTTTGATGTTGAAGTAGCTACAGACTCTTTAGTAGTTTCACTTTTCTCATTCCCCTCCTCAACAAGAACCCAGTTTTGTTCATAGATATTAACAGGTTGAGCAAAAATCACCGAAGAGAAGGAACGTGAGGAATCAAGAGTAATTGCTTCAACACGACCAAATACACCACCTGATATACGAGGAACTCGAACACTATCACCTTCAACAATATGAACATCTCGAGGAACGATAACTTCGAAAAGTCCACCTCCACGCCCCGTAGCTTCTGCCTCAATATTCTTCTCCCCTATAAACACATCGAATTTTTCCCCATACGATGAGTACAACTTAACTCGAGATGTATGGGCATCGACATGAGATATCTCGCCAAGAAGAATACCTCCAGGAGCATATACTTTGTTACCTATATACACATTAAGATCTTTTCCGATATCGATAATATATGAATCATAGAGGGTAAATGGTGGTTTCTTCAGAATATATGCAAGTGTGATATGAGCAGTTGTTGTTCGTCCAAGACCCTTCTTTAATTCTTCATTCTCACGAAGAGCTTCTTCGAGAAGAAGATTTTGTGCTTCTTCACTTGGAATGAAAGAACCAACAAGAATCTCTTTCTGTGCTTTAAAAAATGGAGAAACAAGACGTGAAGCAAGGGATGGAATCAATTGAGGAAAGAAGAGATGAGTGAGAAAAACACAGAGAACAAAAGCAATGAGAACCTTGATGGGCACACTCATTTTCTTTGAATGTATACTACTTTTGAGAACGTAATTCATCTTCATTTTGTATCAATACATCACTATACTTCTCTAATTCCTCGAGGATAATACCGGTTCCACGGGCAATGGCAGTAAGGGGATCTTCTGCAATATATACAGGGAGCTTAAGGGTATCAGACAGAAGAACATTAAGACCTTTAATGAGTGCCCCTCCTCCAACAAGATGTATTCCACGATTCATAACATCAGAAAGAATTTCTGGTGGGGTTGTTTCAAGAACTTCACGGGTAGATTCAAGAAGTATATCAATTGAAGATGACATAGCTTCACGAATATCAGAGTCAGTGATAACTACTTCTCGAGGAAGTCCTGTTATGAGATCGCGACCACGGATAGTTGTTTCAAGGGGTTCTCCTGGAATAACAGCACCAACTGCAATCTTTATATACTCTGCAGTTTTTTCTCCAATGAGAATCTTAAACTCATTTCGAATATATGACATGATGTCATTGTTAAGCTTGTCTCCTGCAATCTTAAGATTTTTTGAACGAACAATACCACCGAGGGAGATGACGGCAATATCAGTTGTACCACCACCAATATCGATAATCATACTACCTACTGGCTCATGAATGGGAAGACGTATACCGATAGCTCCAGCCATAGGCTCTTCGACAATATATACTTCTCGAGCACCTGCATTCTTTGTTGCATCACGAACAGCACGAATCTCTACATTGGTCACTCCTGATGGAACACCGACAACGACTCGAGGACCAAGCATTTTCTTTGAATATAGTTCAGCTTTTTTCACAAGATACGCAATCATTTCTTCAGTTACCTCGAAATCTGAAATGACACCATCAACAAGAGGACGTATTGCAACAATGTGTGCGGGAGTACGTCCGAGCATATCCTTTGCCTCAGCACCTACAGCAACAACACGACCTGTTTTCTGATTCACCGCAACAACAGAAGGCTCGTTAACAACGATCCCATGACCCCGTACATATACGAGTGTATTTGCAGTTCCTAAGTCTATCCCAATATCGTTGGATAGATATGTGTAGATTTTCTCTTTAAAGTCTTTCATGTTATATCGAATTACTGAATTCTGAAATTGGAACAAGAGATACTTCACCTGTACGACGATTCTTTGTTTCTACGGAATTCTGTGCAAGAGTTTTTTCACTGACAATTACACGAAGAGGAATACCAATCAAATCGCTATCAGCAAACTTCTCCCCTGCACGTACATCTCGATCATCATAGAGAACTTCAACACCCTGTGAAGTGAGAGATTCATAGAGTTCATCAGCTTTCTTCTTCACTTCACCTGTCTTGTCTTCGATAGATATGAGATGAAGAGCAAAAGGAGCTATGGATTCTGGCCATACAAGTCCCTTGTCATCAGAGAGAACCTCAGCAACAGTTCCCATAAGGCGTCCTGGTCCAATACCATAACTACCCATGATAACGGGTTTCTTTTCACCCTTGTCATCAACATATGAAAGATTGTATACATCTGAGAAGCGAGTACCGAGAGAGAATATATTACCCACTTCAACCGACTTCTTTTCTACAAGCTCATCACGAGAAATCTTGAGATCAGCAAGAACTTCATCAGTGAGAACTTCTTTGTTAATAGCGATCTTTCTTCCTTCATGAACAAAAACCATATCTTCACCAGCTTCAGTAATCGTCTGAAATTCATGTGAATACTTTGCAAAAGAACCACCAGAAGCAAATGTTACATAGGTAGAATCACCAAGACCAACTTTGTTGAAAATTGATATATATGCCTTCTGTGCTTTTTCATAGAAAAGTGCATGTTCTTCTTCGGTACGTGAGAATGAGTACAAATCTTTCATAACAAACTCTCGAGAACGCATCACACCACTCTTTGCCCGAGTTTCATTACGAAACTTTGTTTGAAACTGATATACATACACAGGAAGATCTCGGAATGAATGAATATATTCAGTCATAAGTTGAGTGAGGGGTTCTTCATGAGTGAATCCAAGACCAAGTTCAGTATCATTCTTAAGTTTTGTCTTAAACCACACATCAACAACAGCATCATCCCAACGACCTGATACTTCCCATGTTTTTCTGTCTTGAAGAGCAGTGAGAGTAACTTCCTGACCACCGAGAGCATTCATTTCCTGACGTATAACAGAAACTATCTTGTTCATAACACGAAGACCAAGAGGCATGTATGAATACACTCCAGCCATATCTTTGTGTATATACCCAGCACGAATGAGAAGTTCAGCATTCTTTGAAACTTCATCCTTTGGTGCTTCTTTGCGTGTCTTTGTGAAGAGTAATGATTGCTTCATATACGCTGTATCATACATGAAAACAAAAGAATGTACCAGATTTATGATTTAAATAGCTTTAGAATATCCTGAAAAGTTACGATAACCATAAGGAGGAGGAGAAGTGCAAAACCAATAGTATTTATCGTATTAGCAATAACAGGTCGTATCTTACGTCTCATAACCGCCTCAATACCAACAAAGAGGAGACGTCCACCATCAAGAGCTGGAAATGGAACGAGATTAAGTACTCCGAGATTAATTGAAATAATCGCGGTAAACATGATGAGATAATTGAAACCAAGACGTGCCGCATCCCCAATGAGACCTGCAATTCCAACAGGGCCTGAGATTGAAGAGAGATGAGCTTCACCTTGAACAGCACTTACAATGAGATCTTTGAGACCTGTGAAGGTTGCGCTAATGGTGTGAATAGTGAATTTCATAGCTTCCATAATCGCACGATGAAGAGGTAGTCTGAGAGTTGCTACAGTATCCATTGCAATACCAATTGCATACTTACCTTCTACAATCCCCTTTTCTGCAATGATAGTGGTAGAACTTACCTGTTCAGATCGTGTATAGGTAAGAGTAATCCCCTTGTCAGTACTCTCATCAATTGCTTTCTGCAAAGACTCGAGAGAAGGAAAACCAGAAAGTATGTCACCTGCTTTCAAACCTGCTTTGTCTGCAGGAGAACTTGGATTGATATAGGTGATAACAATATGAGGATCTTTCATTCTGTCCTCATATTGAGGATAGCTTGAGGTTGCTGCAGGAACTCCAAACATAAAAGCAGTAGATACAAGAATCCATGCGAAGAGGAAATTGAAGAATACACCCGCAACAAGAACAATTGCTTGTTGCCACTTTGCCTTATGAACCAAACTTCGATTCATATCAGGACCATGAATACTCTCATCATCAGGATTCTCACCAAATATCTTTACATAGCCACCAAAAGGAATGAGATTGAGAGAATAGGTTGTCTCTCCAACTTTCTTTGAAAGAAGTTTAGGACCGAAACCGAGAGCAAAAGCATCTACACGTATACCACATGCACGTGCAGCAAGAAAATGTCCAAGTTCATGAACAAAGATGAGTACAGCAAGTACAATGAGGAATATGATAGTAGTCATTATGAAAGTATTTCTTTTTCTTTCTTTGAATAAAGTTCGTCGAGCTTCTTGTTTGCTTCATCAACAATTTTCTGAGCTTCTCCTTTATGTCGAAATACATCATCTTTTCCAAGAGAACCATCCTTCTCCTTTCCCTGTAGATCTTTCATAACATCATCACGATGCATACGAATCTGCTTTTTTCCTTCCTCAAGCTTTTCCTTTGCAATCTTTACAATTTGAGTACGTCGCTCTTCTGTAAGGGCAGGGAAATTAACCCGAAGTCCCTTGTCATCAACAGAAACTGAAACACCAAGATCAGCGAGAGTAATCGCCTTCTCTATCTCCTTTACCTGAGAAGCATCCCAAGGAGTGATACGGAGTGTGCGAGGACCTTCACTCATAATACTTCCAACCTGAGAAATGGGAGAAAGGGCTCCGTATGAATCAACCTTAACCCCGTCCAATACTGCAGGACTTGCCTGCCCTGTTCTAATTCCTGAAAATTCTTTCTTAATCCATTCTTCTGCACCTGCTATTGATTTTTTAAATGAAGTGAAATCGTATGCCATATGTAGGGGTAGTATATCATACAAAAGACCGGGTGCACCACGCCCGGTCAGTATTCTCTTATGTGAACTATGCAGAACCTCCTTGAAAGAAAATAGATAGACCCCCGGTCTCGTCAATGAGACTCTGTACTATCTAATTTCTAGTGCGTGTATAACATACAACAAAAAAGAGGGTTGCGCAAGTACTTCTCGCAACCCTCCAACTCACACTCATTGACGTGCCTGCTGATTTCTAAACGGACCCCCTTTATAGCTTTCCCATATCCGTGCGGGGATATGGAGCACTAGATCGCTAGTGTAATAATAGCATGATATAAAAAAGGGGCCAGCAACTCTGCTAGCCCCCTAAGGTTTAGGATCCCCTCCTTTCCGGTAGACATCAAGTTGGAGACATGTCTCCATACCTCATGAGTGACATCATACCTTGTACCACACATAGTCTACAAAATTATATATATTTTGCAAATAAGAAAATGACGTCAACGATATACAATCACACATGGTGGTTGTGTGTATATAGTGAACACTATTAATGTAAACTCTCTATGAGACTATACCATGAGCGCCACATATTCAAGCAATTGCTTCACTGAAGCTGATCGATCACCTAGATAGTCTCGAGCTCTCATAATACTCTCATATATTTCAGGTTGTGATACACCTTGTTTTTCATAGATCACAGCTTCAAGTGCATTAAGGAAATTAAGAGCATCACGCTTCCCTAATTCATCTTCCGATATCTTCTCAGCTAGAGCATCAACAAAGACAATACGATCTTTTTTTGAAAGAGATATAAATGACTCAGCTTCTGTACGAAGCTCAGGAGAAAGTTCTTCATCCTCTTGATTGATGAGATATACCCGAGAACGGAGAGTGGGAAGAAGAATATACAATGAAGGAACAATGATGAAGAAATGAACATTTTCATGAGGTTCCTCAAAAATCTTCAAGAGAGCATTCTGTGCTTCATGAGTAATACTTTCAATTTCAAGTATGAAAAATCTTCGAGATTCTGCACCAAAACTACGTGAGGAATGAAGTTCCTTCAATTCCCGACTATCATCAATACCGAATACATTGTATTTCTTGTTAAAAAAATCAGGATTACCTTGTGTTGTAAGTCCATGATGCTCTTCGAGATGCTCAATGAGATCATGTACATGTGCTCGTACAAACACATATGCATGATGAGCGAGATCTTTAATATGATCAAAAGTGTGCATGCTATGTATTGTAACAAGATGAAAAAGAAAAGGCGATGTGGCAGAACCACATCACCTCTGTTCAGACAGACCTCACAGTACCATTTCCCCCGTATGGAGATCGACGACACACCCGTGTTCTTTAAGCAAAGTCTCGATCTCATAAATACGACGAACATGCGCTTCAGTCTTGCGACTCTTTCTCCTCAATCTCCTCAAACTATTCCTCATCAAATGAATCTTTAGGGGTGAGGGAACTGGATTAGGACGAGCTGCATGAGGTACCCACGCTGCCGAACCAAAAAAATTAAATTTCCTACTTCCATCATGACGACGACCAAATGGCATAACATTTCCTTTCTCATATTCTTCTTCATGAAGAACCTGCAAAAAACATTACCATAAGAATATTCCCCCGTCTATCTCTTCGAGATAATACTCTTTTTGTAAACATCGAGATGATCGAGAGCAAGACCAGTTCCCTTTACAACACAGTAGAGTGCATCATCAGCAAGACGTGCCTTCACACCTGTTCTACGGAATACAAGTTCAGGAAAATTCCGAAGCATAGATGATCCACCCGTCATGATAATTCCCTGATCGATAATATCAGCAGCAAGCTCTGGAGGAGTTTCTTGGAGAACATCTTTAATTGCCTTTATCATATCCCTCAATTCCTTGCTAATTGCCTTTACAACTTCATTTGTCTTAACCTCAGTAGAGCGAGGAAGACCTGAGATGAAATCTCTTCCACGTACCTGCATAGAAAGCTCTTCTTCAAGAGGAATGGCTGATCCAATCTTTACCTTTACATCTTCAGCCATCTTGTCTCCAATGGCGAGATTGAATGTCTTCTTAATATAGTCTGCAATAGCGGCATCAATACGATTCCCTGCACACTTAACTGAAGTAGAGGCAACGATACCCCCTAATGAAATCACTGCAACATCAGTTGTTCCTCCACCAATATCAACAATCATATGCCCACGAGCCTCTTGAATCGGGATACCAGCACCGATGGCTGCAAGGATGGGTTCTTTCACCACAAAAGCATTACGTGCACCAGCACGGAGAGTGGCTTCAATAACGGCACGACGTTCAGTAGAGGTGATACCAGCAGGAACAGACACCATAACCTCAGGTTTAAATATATTCCACTTACCAAGAGCCTTGTTAATGAAGTATCGAAGCATTGCCTCTGTCACACGATAGTCAGCAATGACACCATCACGCATAGGTCGATATGCAATGATATTATCCGGCGTACGCCCAATCATCTCCTTTGCTTCATTCCCTACAGCAAGAACTTTCTTGTCTTGTTCTGAAACAGCAACAACCGAAGGTTCATTAAGAACAATCCCCTTTCCTGGAAAGAAAACGAGAGTGTTCGCAGTTCCCAAATCAATACCGAGTTTTTTTGAGAAAAATGACATGCACGTATCATAGCCTTATTTCACCTTCTTTTCAACAGTTTGAATAAGGACACCCATCCTTGCGCTACGTTGGTAATTTAGATATATAGTAATCTGAACTAACCAATATCTTAAGTGGTATCAATTTGTTCTTGAAAGCGTAGTGGGAACATAGACCGAAAAACATCAAACACCATAAAAACTTTTTTTGAGTGGTATTAATTCCTAAATACCCGTAAATATGGGAAAAGGCGGTAGAAATTTAAAAAAAATTTTATTTTTAGCTATCACAATTCTTGTATTGGATTTGGTATTGGCGCGATTTTTAAAAATAGCTCTAAATAAGGGTATTTTGGTATTCGTAATTTACTCCTCAATGTTGCCACTTGAAATATTGACAGAAGAGATTAATTGTGATAGGATAGTCCTTGAACTAGTTCGGTTGGCTATGTTGGTCAACCCTTTAACAAACCACAAACACAGGAGTTTCTGAATGGAAACATTAAACCGCATTACGACAAAAACGAACGGCAATAACACTCACACCGCGCCCGCCCCGAAGAAGACCAAGAGGGCAAAGGGCTTTCAGTTCAAAGTGGAACACTGCCCCAACCAAAACATCATCATCGTTCATACAAAGAAGATGTTTCCCAAGGCCGAGACAGACCCGCTTATGTCGAGTTTCGACAAGTCCGAGCGTGAGGGAAACAAGCACCCACTCATCAAGTCCATCCGTCGACTCAAAGGTGTCCTCAAGGTTGGCAGTAATCGCTACGAGCTCCGTATCGAGAAGGCAGAGCTGTTCAGTTGGGATGAAATCATCCCCAAAGTTCGCCACGCCCTCAAGGAGCACTTCGCCAATGGCAAGGAGTTGGATGAACTTCCTGCTCACAAGCCTTCTGCCGATTACCTCGCGGCACTCCGTCTCCAAGGTTGCGACGTCTAACAGGCGTCAACAACTTTGAATAGTGGTTTGTCCACTCATTGTAAGAAAACGTTAAACTCTCAAACACACCGCATGGTCCGCCCTGCGGTGTTTAACTTTGCACTGACCAAGGTCAACAGTTGTTTGAGATATAGCATATACGCTATAATATACAGCATGAAAAAAAATTCAATTGCACATTCACTTCTTCATATTGGTACGATGATTGCACAACTTCGTGAATCACAGAAGATGACACAAGCAGAACTTGCTTCACGGATAGATACAACACAGAGTGTCATTGCACGTATTGAAAAAGGAGAACAGAATCTCAGTACCGAAACACTTGCGAAGATAAGTGAGGCATTGAATCGAGAGATAGTAACCCTTGCTCCACGAGGTACACTTAATTTCCGTATCCATGGAGGAAAAACTCTCAAGGGAAGTATACAAGTACGCACTTCAAAGAATGGTGCCGTAGGAATACTCTGTGCTTCTCTTCTCAACAAGAACACAACAACACTTAAGAATGCTCCACAAATCGAGGAGGTATATAGAATCATTGAGGTACTTGAAAGCATAGGGGTAAAGGCAGAGTGGAAAGAGAGTGATCTCGTCATAACACCTCCTCGAAAAATTCATATAGCGAAGATTGATAAGGAAAATGCAGCACGCACACGAAGTGCAATGATGATTCTCGCCCCCCTCATTCATGAATATGCATCATTTAAAATACCACAAGCAGGAGGATGTAGATTGGGTTCAAGAACAATAAAACCCTTTGTCTATGCACTTGAAAAACTAGGGGTTGCGATAGAAACAACATCAGACTCATACAAGATATCTCATAAGGGATTACATGCTTCAACAATCATTCTCTACGAAGCTGGAGACACCGTAACTGAAGCAGCTCTCATGGCAGCTGCACGCATACCAGGAACAACTACAATTAAGTTTGCTTCTGCAAACTATCAAGTACAAGATGTGTGTTTCTTCCTCGAACTTCTTGGAGTTAAGGTTGAAGGTATTGGAACCTCCACCCTTACTGTCCATGGAAAAAAAGATATCGATATCCCCATTGAATATCACCTCAGTGAAGATCCCATTGAAGCAATGTCTCTTCTTGCCACTGCGATAGTTACTCGTTCATCGATAGTTATAGAACGATGTCCCATCGACTTTCTAGAACTTGAACTTCTCAAACTTGAAAAAATGGGTTTTAGGTACAAGATACTGAAACACTACAAAGCGTCCAATGGAAAAACTAATCTTGTAGATATACAGACATTTCCCTCACATCTCACCGCACTTGAAGAGAAAATACATGCTCAACCATATCCAGGAATCAATATGGATAATCTCCCCTTCTTTGCCATCATCGGAACACAAGCAGAAGGTCAAACATTCATACATGATTGGGTATATGAAGAACGCGCCATATACTACAAAGAGCTTGATAAGTTACGAGCTGACACACTCCTTGCTGATCCCCACCGCTTCTATGTCAAAGGCCCTACGAAACTTAAGGCAACTGAGATTGTATGTCCCCCTGCACTTCGCCCCTCCGTCATCATCATGATCGGAATGCTTGCTGCTGAAGGGACATCAGTTCTCCGAAATGTATACAACATCAACAGAGGATATGAAGATCTTGCAGAAAGACTCAATGCTCTTGGTGCTCATATAGAGACATTTAGAGATTTGTAATGTATTTTCTCTAATATACATGCAACAACATGTCAATATATCGAGAAAATTCCCTTTTTGTCATAGTATACAGATATGAATATCATCGAGGTCATACCCATAGGTAGAGGAATGGCAAAAGAAAGCCTTTCATACTTCACCTCAAAAGAAATACCTCTTGGGGCACTTGTTGATGTCCCTGTACGATCAAAGAAGATACATGGGATTGTCATTGCCGTACACAAAGCAGAGGATATGAAGGGGGATATAAAGAATGCATCATTTTCACTCAAGAAGATTGATACCGTAAAAAGTATCACCTTCTTCACCCCTGAATTTATGTCCATGATTCAGAAACTTGCTCATCACTATGCAACCACAACAGGAGCAGTACTTGATATTCTTGCACCTGAATATATTTTGAAGAATGTTCCCAAACTTAAGAAATATGATGAGGGACATTCTCAACTTGAAAAAAAGTTACCTCATATAAGTGCAGTACAGGGTGATGATGATGAACGATATGGGACATGGAAAAGTCTCATACGACAAGAATTTGCACGGAAGAAATCAGTTCTCATTCTCACCCCTACCATTGAAGATGCTGAGAGATCATTTGAACTCATTGAAAAAGGAATTGAAGGGTATGCATTCATACTTCATGGAGGATTGAATGCTAAGAAAATGATTGAAACATGGAACAAAGTTATGGATGAAACCCATCCTGTTGTAGTCGTCATCACCGGAGGATTCCTGTCACTTTCCCGACCTGATATCGAAACTCTCATTGTAGAACGAGAAAGTAGTCGATCGTACAAGATCCCCCGACGACCATATCTTGATATACGAACAGCTGCAGAACTGTGGAGCAAGGAAAAGAATGTAAAACTGTACTATGCTGATAGCTTTCTCCGCATTGAAACTCTGTACCGACAAAGTGAAGGAGACATCATCGAAGGCTCACCTTTCAAATTCCGTTCTCTAAGCACAGCACGTGATACTCTCGTGGATATGAAAAAATACAAACAGAAAGATGGAAAAGATTTCATTGTATTTTCAGATGAAATGGCCCAAGCAATTCTCCAGACTAAGGTCGAGAGTGAACATATGATCATACTTACCTCACGGAGAGGTCTTGCCCCTTCGATTGTATGTGCAGACTGTCAGACGATAGTAACATGTAAGAGTTGTAGTACTCCTGTTGTGCTCCACAAGGGTAAAGGAAAAGATTTCTTTATGTGCCACACCTGTGGTGAGCGTCGAAGTGCTGAGGAATACTGTGGTACATGCGAGAGCTGGAACCTCAGAACTATGGGAATTGGCATTGATCTCATCTATGATCGTGTACATGAGCGTTTTCCTGATATGAATATATTTCGTATTGATGCAGACAGTACACCAACCGATGCAAACGCTCGTGCTGTATATCAGAAATTTCGAGCTCAACCAGGAAGTATCCTTATGGGAACAGAGATGATGCTTCAATATATACACGACAAGGTGGAAACAGCAGGAATCATATCTCTTGATTCCCTCTTCTCATTACCTGATTTTAGAATTCAAGAAAAAATACTTGGACAACTCATACGCATTCGCTCCCTTACCACTCAAGACTTCATCGTACAGACACGCAAAAGCGATGAGAAAGTATTCGAGTATGGACTCAAAGGAAATATGAGTGATTTCTATCGTACTGAAATTGAAGAACGCAAACGATTCTCATACCCTCCATTTACCGAACTCATCAAGATAACTCTTGAGGGAGAACGTGAACATATCGTGGAAGAAATGAAGGGTATTCAAGAAAAACTTGCCCCTGAAGAAGTTGAGGTATTCCCTGCCTTCACACAAACAGTGAGGGGAAACTTCGTACTCCATGGACTCATACGTCTTCCTCGTTCAAGTTGGCCTCATCGCACCATCATCGAAACACTTCGTTCACTTCCACCCCACGTTGTGGTAAAGGTAGACCCGGAGACACTTTTGTAGTAAAGTCAATATATGATACGAATCGTTCAAGATGGTGATCCAGTACTCCGAGAATGTGCACAAACAGTGCCCATAAAGGATATTACCTCACCTCGCATTCAACAGATACTACGAGATATGAAAGAAGCACTTTCTTCACAGAAAGATGGTGTTGCCATTGCTGCGCCACAAATTGGAGTTCCTCTCCGTATTTTCCTTGCATCAGATGACATACTTGCTGAAGCTGATCCAAGTTACAAAAAACAAGGTAAGGATATAGTATTCATCAATCCTGAGATAGCTCGACTTTCACGGGAGAAACAAGAGGTTGAGGAAGGATGTCTGTCAGTACGTTGGAAGTATGGTAAGGTACTGCGTTCAACAAAAGCTACAGTTCGTGGATACAATGAACGTGGAGAGTTGGTCGAGCGAGGGGCACGAGGACTTCTTGCTCAAGTGTTTCAACATGAGACAGATCATCTTGATGGTATACTCTTCATTGATACAGCAACTAATGTTGTTGATATACCACCCGAGGAAACTCGATAATATATACGTATGAAAATTGGTTTTTTTGGAACACCTGAATATGCAGTAACGACACTTGAGGCATTGCATAATGCCCAATTTACCATTTCTTTTGTCGTTACCATGCCCGATCGTCCCCAAGGAAGAAATCTTGTACTTACCCCACCACCAGCAAAAGTCTGGGCTCACAAACACAATATTCCTGTATTTCAACCTGAGAAACTAAAAGATGAGGAATTTGTAAAGAATCTTGCCTCATTTGATTGTGATGTATTTGTTGTTATTGCGTATGGGAAAATACTTCCTGAAAATATACTCAAGCTTCCTAAGGCAGAATCACTCAATATACACGCTTCTCTCCTTCCCCTATTACGAGGTTCATGTCCGATAGAGACAGCGATACTTCAGGATATGAAGAAAACTGGTGTCACCATCATACACATGGATACTGATATGGATCATGGACCCATTGTTGCTTCACAGGAAGTTACTGTTACACCATGGCCACCACGAGCATCAGTTCTTGGAAAAGAAATTGTTGAAGCAGGAGCATCTCTCTTGATTAGCATACTACCCCAATGGGTTTCTAACTTTAAGGCAGGAGTACCACACGAGACAGTACAGGATCATTCGAAAGCCACCTATACCACAAAGATCCGTAAGGAAGATGGATGTATCAATCTCAATGATGATCCGTATACAAACTATCTGAAAATACAAGCATACGATGGATGGCCTTCAGCATACTTCTTCATGAACAAAGGTGGTAAGGACATACGGGTGAAGATAACGGAGGCGGAATATATTGAAGGAAAACTCATCATCAAGAAAGTAATTCCTGAAGGGAAAAAGGAAATACTCTATTCAGATCTAGTTCGATAGGTGTGCAGATGCACTACTTGCAACCAATGCCTCCCCTATATCAAGAGCTTTGTGAGTAAAGTAGTACAGAACAGTCCAAAAGCACATAAGGCATATGAGAGCAATGCAAAGCCATTGATTTACATTCTGTTTAAAGAAAGAATTATTCATCTATTCTCGATTCCACTTACCAGGAATGATTCCTCGAACAATATTTTTAATATATGCACCACCACGTCTCATACGTGATATTTTCTTGTCCTTACTGTTCTTTACTTCACGAAGAATATCATCTCGCACAGCATCAATTGCTGCATAAAGATCTTCTTTAGATACTCGTGCGAATAGGTTCTTGTCTTTTGCAACAATATGTATTTCAGCACTAAATATATCTCCCTGTTTATGATGATTACTTACCTTGGCGAGTTCAATATCGCACTGAGCAGTAGAGTCATTTTCAAAAAGCTTCTCTACTGACTGCATTCTCTTTGCTACATAGTCACTAATGGCGTCTGTAAGTGTTATTCCTGTTGCTTTTGTATTTATATTCATACCCCTATTATACTCCGTACTATGCCCTCTCATCAATACTTATAATCTTACTCGGAGAATGATGACCTGAAATGATACGAACACTTCTATGAGGATACATTTCTCTCATAATTTCAAGCAATCGTTCATTAGCACGATTCATTTCTGCCTTTTCTTTCACTGAAATGTGATACAGATCATCATTGACCTTTGTAATCACTTCTTGCTTAGAATGAGGGGTAATCTTCACTTTTATGTACATATTTGCTATTATACCAATGTTCCTGAAATACAGGATATATTCCGCGATAGCTCAGTTGGTAGAGCAATCCGCTGTTAACGGATTGGTCCCTGGTTCGAGTCCAGGTCGCGGAGCACGACAGGATGAGAAGAGGATAAAACCTCCTTTTGTCTTTTTACAGAGCCGTTATTTTCTGGTTCGAAAGTACTATTCACTTGTGGCATCCATTTTGTAAGGAATTCAAAGGCTAAAGTGTAATTTGGCTTGATGTTGCTTGATTCTAATGACAAGTTCGAAAATACTTTACTCAATAAAAGTCTCTTATCTTCGGTTGTTGCCTTATCACTCTTATAAATCTCAGAGGCCTTTGAGGCAAGCTCATGGATAGCATATCCTGCTTCATAGTACTTTGTATTCCCCTCATTCAACTTTTTAAGAGAGGCTAATGCCTCATCCTTATCTTTTGTATATTCAGCAAATTTTCTATTATAGAATTCTGGTGAAATCTTGTTATCAATCTTATCCTCATAAATTGCCTCTAGTCGACGCTGAGTGATTTCAATTCGCTTGTTTAGTTCATTCACTGAGTTTGCATGATACTCAATTTCAACACTATGACTTTCCTTGAGAGCTTTTTCCAGAACAGCCAAAACCTTCTTAGACTTTGGAGCAATATTGTCAAACAACGGGAAGAGAAAAGCCTCAACTTTTTCTTGTCTCCACCAAGTCTTCTGTTTACAAGCCTTATAGTGATTACAGTGACCATACCAATGACCTTTTTGAATCTCCCATGTAACTGTACCTCCGCAATCAGAACAATCTATTTTTGCTTTGAATACAGGCAAATGCTTGGTGTATGAAGGTGCTTTAAACTTCCTGTTTAGTTTTTGTTGGACCACGTCAAAGAGGTCTTTGTTTATGATTGACTCTTGCTTGCCCTGTGAAATCTGTTCATTCCACCTCATTTGACCGCAATAAAACGGGTCGCTAAGTAATTCATATAACCTTGATTTACCTAGCTTTTTTCCTGTTGAGTTTCTTAACCCATCTTTATACATGACATCAACAAGAGCATGGGTAGAATAATTACCTGTTGAATAGAGTTCAAACATCTTTTTAATATAAGGTGCTTTTTCGTGGTCAATAATGTGTATCTTGTGTCCTTTTTCACCAATAGTTTTATAACCCAATGGTGGTTTAGTTGGTAGCCAGCCTTGAGCTAATTTTTCTTTTTGTCCCTTTTTAACCTCCTCAGAAAGATTGGAAATGTATTTTTTTGCCAGAACTATTTCAATATCCCATCTGAATTTTTCATCAGATTTTGCAAACTTATCAATTACAAGGTTTTGCTTAACAAAGTGAATTTGCCTTTCGGTATTAGAATCAACCCATTCATTCGCTACAACTGCCTCTTTTAAATTTCTTGTGAGACGGTCAACTTTTTCACACAGAAGATTAGTAACTTTATTTTTATCAATGTAGGCCATCATTTCTGCAAAGACCCTTCTCTGTTTTGAACCACTTGCTGATTCAGCTACAGAAAAAACTTTCAATACATCAAAATTTTTTCTTTGTGCATAATCTTTGAGTAGTTTTTCTTGGGAAGGTAGAGAGTACCCTGTTTCCTCCTGCTCTTTAGAGCTTACTCGACAATATAGGACACTTTTGTTATTCATAGAATTGTAATTAGATTTGTAAATACAGAAGTGGGGTAGCAAAAGAACTTAATCGCCAGACTAAGAGCTTGCTACCCCGCTTCTATACACAAATATAATTATTCTATCATCTCTTAGTCTGGCACTATAATAATAGCATTTTCCTCTTTCGCTTGCATTCGGTGATTAGCCTTTGAGAGAGTGTCGAAATAAGCAGTCAAATCTGTAAGAATTATAGATGCCTCCTCAAGAGTTACGTTTCTACCGTATTCCTCTTTTAAGACCTCTTGGAATTCTTTTGTTACTTCTTGACTAATCATTTTCTTAATTACCCTCCCCTCTGGGGGAATATATTTGGTCAATAACTAGAAATTATTGAAGTCATTGAGAGCTTGTTGGCTCTGTTCTTCCTGCTTTTCTACTTCCTTCTTGATTTCTTTAGTTGAATCGTCAGTAACGTATATGAGCCAAGTTCTTTCATCCCTTGAATCCTTTTCCTGAAAGACAAGGCCTGCCTCTTCCAGTAAAGGTAAAATATCCTCGCTTAGTTGCTTGCTAGATAACCTCCTACCGTATGTATTGGTGTGTTTCTGAATAATTTCCTTTCTGGACAATCCATTAGGTCCAGTCTGTTCAGCTATAATTGGATTTCTTTTCGAATTTTTATCGTTCCATAATTCAAGTACAACTTCTTTGTAGAAATTAAACACATACGGAGGCAAGTTGAGTTCCTGACTTTCCGAAACTTTTTCCCAAAGCTTAAAAGCTTCATCAATGTCTTCATCAGAAGCTATTATTGAATTACCATCTTTTTTTCTCCACCATAGATTGAGTAGTGCAAAAGCTTTAACTAAGGATAATAGCCTTTTAATATCTCGCTGATGTTTCGGCTTGAAGAGGGTTTTGCCTGATATGTATCTTGCTTCAATTTTTTCTTCTGATTCAATATGGATGTTAATTATTTTTTCTTGTCTAATTGCTCTGATTCTTTCAATAAGCAACTGTCGGCCAGAGTCAGAGTTTAGGACACTATCGTACTTATCTTTATTGACCCCCTTTCTTATTGCTTGCTGTATGCCTTCTCGTATTTTTTCTTGTGTTGTTTCAGGGCTAAGAAGTAAGAATCTCGTTGCTTCCTGCTCGTCTAATGCTAGACCTGCTGTACAAAAGATTACAGATGGATATCCGACTATAATTACTGTTTTAGTTTTATTGCCACCCTTCTGATTTTTATCAGTAATCTTGGACTGCATTTCCTTAGCATCATGTGATAATAGTGGTCTTAATCTTTCCAAAAGCTGTGTGTGTGGCATATCGGTGAAGATTAAAATTTTTCGAGCTAAATCTATTTTCATTAGATTTTTTTCTTTGTCGTAGATTCCTTGCTCATGAAAGAAAGCGGTTGGTGAACAATTCCCAAGCCTCAAAACATCCTCTTGAGGAAAAAGGTCTGATATTTCCATTGGGATGTGACTTTTACCAGATGAAGAGGGAGCTTGAAAACTGATATTGAACTGATTGTCTTCTGTATAGGCTGAGAGCTGACATAAGAAAGTAGTAACCTTATTCACGTCATCTTTCTTGATTGTTAAGTCCAGAATATTGCCAATATCTTCGGAGTTGAGTAGCTTGAATCGAGAGATATCAATTTTTTCTGGATACTCTTGAGCATACTTTCCAAACAAATCTTCAACACTTCCACTAAGCTCCATGAAGTAGTTCGTGATATCTACCTTAGCATCCTCTGCCTCAGGGTTTTCGGGTGTATTAGACCTTCTAGGAAGATTAATTATGTATACCTTCTTTACACCATAATCGTAGAGTGTTGATGCAACTTTTTTGGACCCTTCTATACCAGCCTTATCGTTATCATAAGCAACGTAATAAATCTTATCTTTTGGAAAATATTGTAACCATTCATTCTTGAACGTACCTGCCCCATGTGTGCTTGTAACGGCATTTATACCGCGTGACAGTAGTAATAGACAATCGCCCTCACCCTCGCAAACAACAATCGAATCTGAGGATTGATTTAAATTCTCCCAATCATAAATTTGCGCTTCACCGCCAGCTGGGGATGTTATCTTTCGACCACCTGTTAAATAATTTTCTCTGAGCTTGTAGTACTGATACTTACCATCCTCATCCTTAATTGGAAAACCAATCCAATTAGTTCCCCATTGCTGTATCCAACCTATTTTCTTCTCATTAATTATTTCATTACCCCATCCCCTTACTTCATTTAGATATTTACGAATATTATCAGGTAGTTTTTTATGATTATTCTCCACTATTGTATTAAATCTCAGATTCTTTGGTTTTTTATTTTTTTGTATTTCATCCCATATATAGCAATCTCCACTATCCCTGAGTTTTTTGGCAAGTGTAATAATATTTCCACTTTCTCCACACTTTTTACAATTAAACTGTCCTGTATTTAGATTCACATAAAAGTGAGCCTCATTACCTCTACTATCTCTATCACAGTTATTGAACAAGCAGTGAGTTACTAATTCATTATTTGATTCATAAGAATAAACACCTCTATTAAGGATATAGTCCTTAAAAATCTGAACATAGTTGTTCATATTTTTTATATTAAATTGATAAATAACCTATATCAATTTTTGTAATAAAAAGTCCTCTTATGGCCGTGCATGTTCTATTGTGGATAGCGACATGCAAAGCCATAAAAAGGCTTTTCCACAATAGATTACCGCTAATACCATTACTATCTAAAACAAAAAAGATAATTTTTCTTTATCTTTACATTTATCTAATATTTCTCTATTGGTTTATCTTTTTAGTTATTTACTTTTTATCTTAAAGATTTATCCTTGTATTTATCTAGATTCGGCCATTGCAATTTGGCTCACTTGCAATAAGTATAGAACATACACATATAATTACAAGTACTTATCCAACATTGATATTAAATCGAATCTTTACTATGATACTAATACAACTAAATAAGAGTAGCCTAAACCCATTGAGCAATCAGTAGGCATGGCGAAAAGTCCAGTAACGTTCAAAGACCCCAACATGTGGGAGTGTCGTTACTGGCCTTGGTGGGAAACCGCCTTGGAGGACTTTGGTCCTCACCCCGTGTTGGGATCTTTGTGACTCATCATGGGGTTTATCAGCTAGATATTCCAAATGAAAAATTTTAATAAAATCATTCTCCTTGTTGTTGTGTCACTTTCTGTGATGCCAACAGTAGCTTTTGCATCGTGGTGGAATCCTGCAACATGGTCAATCTTCTCAAAATCTCTAAATAAAAAACAGGATTATAAAGAACAAGTTATGACGAGTAGTTCGACCGTGACCACTATAAAAAAAGATGAGGATTTAACTTTGTGTAACGGACAATATTGGAAAAAATGCCCTGTCAGTCAGCGCTTAATCTGTCCAGTGAACGGAGAAGATGCATACTGTTCTACTCCAAAAATACCCATGACAAAATCAATCCCGGTAGTAAAAGATACTATTTACTCAGAAAATACAAAATCCCCTGTTCAAATTCCTGTTAAAAACGTTCAAACCCTACCCCAGCAGAATGCCGTGCAAATACAAGAGAATACTTCTGCACAGATAAGCAACCGAGATCTAATAATAAAAGATCTTGATCAGGTAATCGACAGCCAGAACTCATTCAATAGCCAATTACTCACAGACATCAGCTTAATGAATACAGTAAGTTATATGTTAAATGACGAACCTTCACAAATGGCACAAAGTGCAAAACAGCTTACTCAGTTTCGCCTTGGTAGGATTATGAAAATGCAAAACTATGTGGAGCAAGGTATAAGAATTTTAGAAACGAAGAGAGGGAAGATTTTGACTCTTCCACTATCATCATTTAATGTATATCAATTTCCAAGTGATGTTCAAGAAGTGATACCCACTATTACTGAAACACAAAAGCAGTACATTTCTGATTATAATTCTTATGTCACAACTATCCAAAGTGTATTCACCATTACATCTCCCCCACGAACAACTTATTGCTCAGCCTATAATTCAAATGGTATAACTTCAATTTCGTGCAATTAATAATCTCAATCGTAACAATTTGTAATAGTGACAGGTTAATCCTTCATTAGATCAATAAATCCACACTGTGAGTATGTGTTATTTTTAGTGAAATAAATTATAAACCTGTTCAGTTGATAGGCCCAAATCTTTTGCTGTCTGTAAGAGCAGGGTAATTAATCCTGTTATACTCGATACCCCACTGAGAGATGCCTTAACTTTCTCCAGAAAAGTTTTTTCCTTACCCTCAGGAAGTTTATTCAATTTCTCATCAATCTTACTCTGTATCTCAAGCAGAATGTGTACAGTTTGATTCTGATGTTGATTCTGATTAATTATCGTACTTGGCATACCACTGAAAGGTGGGGATTCATCAGCAAAGTAAGTCCCATGTAGTCGAGATATTAACCCCCCTAATTTCAAACGATACACATTGATATTAAGAGTGATCATGGAAAATCCATTTGCTGTCTCTGAGAAAACTTCAGTTCTAAATTTATTATAATCCCCACCTGTAATTTCATTCAGTTCATCAATTGAACCTGATAGCTGTTTTGACAGTTCCAATGCTTCTTTTCGATATACCGACATTCTTTCTGCACTTGGAGCTTGAGTTAAATATCCCTGCAATTCAGAGTAAACGGGTCGAATTTTTATTTTCATGATTTTTTAAAATAGATTAATATGACTGCCATGTTATCACAATTTTATAGATAGCACCTCCCTTCCTTTTGGAAATAAATAGTAGAATCGATCCCCCCTCACCCCTATCTCTTTTCTGTGACAGTGAGGTTAAGTACGGGCTGTATAATCTGCTTCTCATCACCCCATCGTATACCTAGCTCAGCCAACAGTGGCGTAAGTGCTTTTAGCTTATTAGACATATCCTTATTCTGACGGATTATATACACATATTCATCTCTAAGCTCATTCGATGTCATTCCAACGTACCCCAAGAGGGTTCTGCTTGGATTTGGGCTTTCCATGATCTCTTTAGCTTCGACCTTTGCAATAACCCGTAAGGCACGGTTTATAACCTCTCCAGACTTCTTATTTGCCACTGAAGGAGAATATCCAAGCTCAAGCAGGGCTTTACCCGCCTTAAAGCCATTTTTACGCCAATTTCCTACTATTTTACGAGCTTGTTCCAGATGCATTGCCATAGCTTAATTATATAACTTAGGCCATTTTTTGCTACTAATGAATTGGTAGGATTTTCTCCTTCTTTTCTTCCAGTCATCCTCGTCATTAGCTTATTAAAGGATTTTTCTAACAAAGGGTTTTTACCTTTTTTACCCTCATTTTGCTGACGTAGGTATCCACTTATTACCCACCAAGACGTGTCTAGGCTTGCAACTTTATTTCCAATTGTTTTTACGAACTTTATTTTATGATGAAGAGCACTACCAATCATTTCTATCTCCGATATCGTAATAATCTGGAGATTATCTACCACATTACCGTAGATCTTTTTTGCAATCGGTAAGATAAAAGCATTTGCCATATAAATGTCTTCATAGCCGACAATAATTTTTACAATATTTTTTACCTTACGAAAACGTTTATCTTTAATTTTTCTGTCTTTAATCGCCATCTCAAAGGAAATGAGTTGATCAAGAGCTTTTTTAAAATTACCTTTATCCTTTTTCAGTTCCTCTTCTGCTATTTTCTCATCAAAAATAGTTCTCGCATTAATCGTGGAGAGGCTTGTTTTAACTTCAAACAATACACATGTGTTGCCTTCAATTAACGCGAAATCAGGATATTTTATATCCCCTGAAATAACCTCGTCGAAGTCTTTGTCAAAATCAACAAATTTCACTGGCCATCTTGCTAAAGCTAAGTATCTACGGACATATTCGCTGTATATATTACCAAAGACATCCCTAAATTCATTTCTGCCCTGTATCCCTGATATTTCTTTTTCTTTATCGGCTAACAAATAAAAAATTCCCATGCTTGCTCGGTGTAAGAGGTAAAAGGGCTGGGGTACAACATAAGCACCCTCTTCAAGAAAAGCAGATCTTTTTGTTTTAATTGCGGGCATATGGAAGAAGGGATCAAGTCCATATATATCTTTAAGCTTATTTGATATTTTCCAATCTTTACCGCGGACCGCCCTGCGGTAATCTTCTTGAGAACCAGACGAGCAAATAAGGAAGTTTTGAATATTTCGTGATGTCACCACACCTTTCAAAGACTCAACCTCAACATTTAATTTATATTTCAGAACTCCATTTGTCATGGTCCACAAAACAAAACCTGACGCAAGAAATTCATACACAGTTAAACCGAAATACTTTTTTAATTTTGTATCCAAGTCATATGCGCAGTTAATATCTCGTGGGATATCTATAAACAATAGTTGTCCCCGTCCTAGGGGGACCATCCTGTTCATTTGTAGAGGAAATTGCCACTGGCTCATTCTTCCCATTGTTTTTGTCATATCATCCATTGTTTTTATCTCTCCCTCAACATCACGATCGAACAAATCTCCTGTAAAATTGATTGCGTTATGGAATGGCAATGTGTTTAATTTCAATACTTCTTTTTTATAGTCGTTTCCTTTTGAAAGTAGCAGAAATCTGGCCATTCGTGAAAGTTTCATGCTTAGATAAACCCTACCTTTATCTCCCTTTCCATGCTCCTCTATCCAAGCAATGACCTCTGTGGGAATATTTTCCATATGAAGTGGATCAAAACCCGCTTTGAATGCAGAATTAATTTGACCAATTAAAAATAAAGCATCTGAAAGAGAGAATCTTTTCAAATACCACAAAAGTTCATCTAAACTTGTTCCTGTTCTTCTGTCTTCTGGTATTTCCGCCATGGACGGATTATATAGTGTTCAGGGACAATAAGAAACAATGACTTATCTACGTTTTTTGAGACATGACACCTACCTTCCTTTCTGACAAACAAACTGAAGTCGACCCATCCCCCGTATAGACGATACTGGCGATATTTTCACGATACTATCGAAGACAAGCCAACATACTCAATTTTTCCATACTACCTTTAACCAAAGGGTAGATAGTCTGAGGTTCGGTAAAGAGGTAAAATGGGGAGTAAGAATTTGAGGGTATAGATGAAAAATAATATATTCCCTTCTTCTGTAGGGTAAATCATACCAATGACAGCAGGTGTTTAATTTCCCCCATAGTAGTCTCCAAATCCTCCACTGCCTTACTCCAATCATAGGTTCGAAAACTGTCCTGCCAAGCGAGCAAAAACAAAAGAACGCCTAGAAGTATTTGACATATAATATTTATTATGTTAATTTAATTTCGTAATAGTTTTTTGACATACCAATTAGGTTGGCTGTATCTCTAAGGGCGTATTCTCTATGCTCTAAGAGATGCAACCAACTTAACAATAATATGAAAACAAGTATTTCAGACCAGCCTGAACATGATGATGTTACGGCCGCAGTTTTGCACACCCGCTTCAAAAGCGGCCACGACCTGAATTATTTCAGGGCATTGGCACGAGAAGCAAAACTCGATCCAAAACAGGTTGAACCGTGGATCGAAGTTATAACGCAAGATAGCGTGGCTTTGACCATACGGAAATCAAAACTTCTCCGTGCAAAGTCGAGAGGCAACCTAGGGATTCCAGCAAGTCTGCTGAAGCAGTATTTTATCTCCAATGGCTTCTATATGAATTGCAGTCCAGAAAAGGCCGCCATCACCGAAGGCACACTCACTATCTTTGCAAGCACCACTCATCTCTTTGAGGGGTGGGAAGAAAGTAAAAAATACGCGAAGCGTTTTTTCCACGGTAATTGCGAAGAGAACTAAAAACAAATAAACCTTGCCCGCTCGACAGTCTCAAAAAGACTCGTCGTGGCGGGTTTCTTTTTATACAAATCCCCACTTCCCCATCTTCCTTTTAATAAAAAACCAATCCAGAGTTCTGAACTCATCCAACATTGGAAGCTATTGTAAAGCTATTTAAAGTGTCATTTCCACTTTAAATTTGATATACTTTTTTTTATGAAAATATTTATCTGTGCTAGTAAATATAATTATGGATATGTAGCTGACATCAAAAAAGCTCTGGAGGATATGGGACACATCATTACTGTCCCAAATAGTTATGATGAACCAATGAAGGAATTAGAGATAAAAAAATTGGGCACAGAGGAGCATTCTAAATGGAAGGGCACAATGATTAGACTTCAAAAAGAAAAAGTTCTTTCTAATGATTGTGTTTTGGTATTAAACTTTGAGAAAAATGGTCAACCTAACTATATTGGTGGTGCAACTTTTTTAGAAATTTTTCAAGCTTTTGATTCTGGTAGAAAAGTCTATTTATATAATCCTATTCCAGAAAGTAATTTTAAAGATGAATTAATTGGAATGGGTGTGGTGGTTATTAATAGAAACTTAAGCAAAATTGTTTAGATAAAACATAAAACCCTATTTTCATCTATTTCCCTTTTGATTTTAACCCAATTGAGGGTTCTGAACTCGTCCAACATAGGGAGCAAAAACAAAATGCATTTACACAACAAAGCCATTAAACTCAGTGCAATATTTTGTTCTATTGTTTTACTCTTTACTTGTTATATAGGTTTTAATAAAAAGTCGCTTGGAGAGAAAACAGTCGATTGTAAGCATTGGAACACTGCCTATACTGAGCTTGTAAAAATATCAACACGATCTCCTGAAAAATATCATATTCTTGGCTATAGCGCGTATTCTTCTGATGAGTCAAACGTGTATTACAACTGTAATCCCCTTTCAATAGCCGATGCGGAAACTTTTGAAATAATTGGGAATGGAAAAGAAAATCTAGCCAAGGACATTCATTACGTATATTCTCGCGGAGAAATAATTATAAACGCCGATCCTCTCACATATACCTATATGGGACACTGGGCAATTGGTAAGGATAAAGATAATGTCTACTTTGACACTAAGAAATTATCCAGTATTGATTCCAATACATTTGAAATTTTAGATTCTGGATTTGAACTCCTGGTGATAAAAGACAAGAACGGGATCAGATACATAAATTCCTCTGGAAATATTTATACTCAAAAACCTCTGATAAAAGAATTTGATTTGTGATAAATTTGATTGTTATTGCATCTTTACTTAGCATGAGGTGTCCGACCTCTACTAGCTGTTCCCAAAATGGCTAAAGCTATTTTGTTTTTACTAATAAATAACATATTTATTAAAGATATCCTATCATTTCCGAATAATAAAAAAATTGTTATAATCAACTCATGAAAAAAGATTATTGGATAGTAATTATCACAATTGTATTAATAGGTACTATCTTTTCATACTACAGAAATAATACCAACATAAAATCTTTTGTAAAAGTTATAAGTAATTCAGAAGTAGATAATTATATTGGAGTCAATGGATATTCGGGATATAACTATGGCGAACCCAGAGATGTTCCTACCAAAATCGATACCGGGGGCTTTGATTTGAAAAAATATAATCTTGATAAAGATATAGTGGCAGAATTTGATTTTAAAGATCAAAATGTTTTTTTGCTCATAAAGCGATCATATATAGGAAATACTACAGAGGAAACCAATACTATTTTCGTCCTAAATAGAGACACATATTTTATTGAAGAATATCCAGCACCCTTAACATCAGCATGGAGTGCTACAAATTTTTCCCAAGTAGGTAACAATTTATTCGTCCGCATTTTCCATAGGGTAGATATGTCAAAACCGTTCCAACCAGAAGATGATAATTATTATATATTCAATGTTGAAAAAAGACGGTATGAAAAATTGGAATTAGATTATTCTGACATAGGCTATACAGTTCATTCAAATTTCTATGTTCTTGCTAATCCAAATAGTGGAGAAAATTTCGCTGTTGTATATTGCAATAAAAAAGGTTTTGATGATTGTGGAGGATTCGGGGTAGCCATATCAAATTCCCACTATCTTAAGAAAGCTATCAACATAAAACACCCTTTCACTATCGGCTGGAAAGATGACAATTTATTTGTAAAGAAAGATAATAAAGTGTACCTAATCAACCCTTTGGAGATAAAATAATCAGTGATTGAATGCATACCTATTTTGGACTTGCCATAGTCCTCTGCGGTGAGGATTTTATCCAGATGCTATGAATTTTAAATCAGATGTGAATTTCTCGATGAAGAAGTCCTTTTTGGTGGACAACCTTTCTTGATTCAAGGCCAATTACTTCATCATTCTCATTTATAATTTCTAATTGCTCTTCTTTCATTTCTTTTCAAAGCCATACTCCCAGCCTGGCTGCCATTTAAAATGAGAAGAGGTTAGTTGCTCAAGCGATACACCTTTAATGAGGTGATCTAGCCCATATTGAGTAGCTCGATGACCAATAACCATTACTCGTTTACCATCGTAATCTTTAAGAAGATCCTCAAGGAATGATTTCATGCGAGCTGTGGTTTGTGCATAACTTTCACCATTAGGAAAAGGCATATTTATTCTCTGTGGTTTCTCTATATCTACTTCTGAACTTGGATGTTGAGTTAAATCTCCATAATCACACTCTCGAAGTCGAGCATCTTGTATGATTGGCCATTTATTACCAAACCCTATCTCTGCACTCTTGTAAGCACGTTGCAGATCCGAACAAAAGATTGCATCAAAGTGGTCATCTTTATAGCGTTCGCCCATTTCCTTTGACTGCTGAATACCTAGAGGAGATAGTGCTACGTCATTATGACCCGAGGAAAGGTGTGCCTCGTTATCAAATGTCGTACCATGTGCTTCAAAGATTATTTTGATCATATATTTTCTTTAATCCATTCCCCAATTACATCTGCTAACTTTAAATGGGCCTCTTTACTCAGGTGATAGCCATCCACCTTACTTGAAGAGATATGATCACCTGCATTAATAAAGCTACAATCATGTCTCTGAGCTACTTCTTTATATAAATCAGGCAAAATTTTAAATACTTCCAAACCCGAGATCATCCTTGGATCCAGATCGTTTGTCTCCGGAATAATAACCGGTGGTGGACACACAACCAAAATCTTTGGAACCTTCTCTAAATCTTTAACACCCCGAACGAACTCAATGGTCTGTAGAAGATGTCCCGCTATTTCTGCCGGAGTAAGCTTATAGGTACTTTTAACATCATTGGTACCGAGCATAATAATCAATACATCAATAGGATCTGCACTCTCGAGAATTGCTTGTAGATGAGTAATCCCTGTTCGATGAGGTTTTGCAGGATCTGCCGCAACCAAAGTTCTTCCGCAGAGACCTTCACTTATGACTTCATAGTTTTCCCCAAGAAGGTTATGAAGTGCTCCTGGCCATCGTATATCCCGAGGATATCGATCATCACTTCTTGGAATATTGCCCCAAGTATTTGAGTCTCCGTAACATAGAATTGTTTTTGCAGAATTTTTTATCATAAAATTTATATTCACTCTTTTATTACACAAATAACCACACCCTGTACCTTAACTTCATCGTTATTAGTAAACTTCAATGGTTTATGTTTTGGATTGCTTGATTTTGGTTTTAACACCACCATATCGTTTTCACGACGATATTCCTTTATAGTCGCATCATCACCGATAAGTGCCACAACATTATTGCCTTCTTCAGGATGATAATTTTTTCTACAGAGCACCAGATCACCATCATTTATACCAGCAAGATTCATTGAGTCACCAGATGTTCTCAAAACGAAATATGCTGAACCCTTAGACATTAATTCACTTTTTACAGGAATCATTTCTTGTACGGTAGGATCTGCAAACATAAGTTCACCACATCCAACAGAATCAAATAATGGAATATTTATCATTATTCCTGAATATGGAGACTTTATGATTGTACTTATTATCTTTTCTTTATTTTCTTTCTTTTGATTTAATATATTCTTAAAATAATTTCTAAGGTTCTCGTCTACAATATAAAGATAAGTTCCTTTTATTCCTCGAGTTAATAAGGTCTTGTAGATATTTATTATGTATCTCTCTAACTCATTAGGATCAGTAATACCTTTACGGCCGTTTGTATCAAAATACTTTTCTCTGTCTACACAAAACTTATTTTTTACTGGGTCATAGTAAAATTCTGGTCCGATTATTACACCGACATAGTTTAGATCGTATCCTTGTACTGTATGAATGCATCCAACTTCATTTATCGCGTTTTTAGAATTTACCCAGTCCTGTGCTGTGGAGTTCCATATTAATTTCAGTTCACCTATTTCAATATCATGTTCTTGAGTAGATTTACTACCTGGCTTCGTGTGCCATGGCCATGCATAACCTGCCACCACACGAGATAACCTATACTGCTTATCTTTCAATTTAATTTCATCGATCATCTCTTGAGCATTTTCAAAAAGTCTAAAATCATAGTTTGAAAAATTTGTGACACTTGGTATTTTAAAATCAAAAATATCTTCTATGAAATTTATAAAATCAACGCCAGCTTCAACACGCATTTGCGTACTAAGTTGATAGTTTCTTGGTTTTAAATTTTTGAAATCAACTGGTCTAATATCTGCAGGTTTAACGCTCTGATGCTCATCATATAAAAACACTTGATGTTTTGATGATCGGGCAATCCACTCAAGCTGAGTAGCTTCTTTGTTTAATCCTAACTTTTTATTTACATTATCATAAGCCTGAAATCCCATAATACCCTTTCTTCGTTGAAGTCTATGTGATTCATCAACAATTAAAATATCATAATTATCTTTAACCACATCATTGGGACCAATTACCATATTTGATTTCAGTCCCTTAATTTTTGAGAATACTTTGCCTATTGTTTTGCGCAAACTCGCCATAGGCACAACAAGTCCAATTTTAAGATTCCTGGTCTCTTCTTGCTCTTTTAAATATTTAAAAAGATACGTTGCAAGAATTGTTTTACCTGTTCCTGGTTTTCCGTTAACAATAATAGTGTTAGTTGGATTATTTTTTATATCTTTAAAAATCTTTTTAGCAACAGAAAATTGATCCTCCGTTAGAGACTTGTATGGTGAGTATTTAAACAAATCACTATTTTTTAGGTCTTCAAGGGTATTTTTAACAATTCCTTTCTCTCTTAAATCATCCCAGGCTATTTCAAATTTTGTTTTATATTTAACCTTATCGTAATAATTATGATTTTTTAGTCCGCTATTACTATTTTGAACCATGTATTTCCCGTCAGCAGCGATATATTGAATAAGCCATGACTCTATATCCAAAGCAGCAGAAACATTAAATTCTTCATCCGTAATAATATGTATATCTTTTAACTTAAGTCTTTCTGGATTTTCAGAGTGCTGTTTACTTCTATAGTAAGCATTAACTGTTTGACCAATATAAATTTCCTCTTCATTTTTCATAATATAAACAACAGGCCAATTACGACCGAATTTATAAGCTTTTATTTCATCGAACCTATTTTTATCAAAAGAAAATGTTTTTATATCAGCCATAATATTAAAGTTTGTTGTACTTAGTATGCTTACCCTTAGATTTTTCTACTGGATATTTGTCTTCATTTATTTTTATCTTCTTTTCAAGAGCATCGAGTACATCAATATTCAGATCGTGTCCCATGAGCAGTACCCAATACAGAACATCAGCCAATTCTTCACCAATGGCTGTTTTATTTTCTTTTACATACTTTTCCATCTCTTCTTTGTTTTTCCATTGGAAATGTTCCATAACTTCACCAGCCTCTAGGACAAGTGAGAGTGCTACATCTTTAGGATTATGAAATTGTTTCCAATCTCGAGCATCGCGAAAAGCAATAATCCGTTTTGTTAGATTTTCAATATTTATTCTTGTTGATGCTTCTTTTTTGTTCATATGATTTACATTGCTGAGTTAAGATGATTTCTTGATATGCTCTGTTCAAACTGAGCGTTTCTTTGTGCCTCTTCTTCTTTTGTAAGTGTATCGACGTAAACACCAAATTTAACTCTACTTACAGAAGAATTCTTGTACTCCTTCGAAACATCACCACCCCCTTCAATTATTTGGAATACTTTAATGCCAGCCTTACCGCTTGATGATGTCGCATCTTCAACTGTTACCGCTATGTCAAACTCAACAGTCCTAGTATCTTTATTAGAATCAAGACGCATGTCTCTACTCGATTCTCTTCGAGTTTCCTCAACTGCATCTACTAGATCTTTTAATACATTTTTTACAAATTCTTTTAGTTCCATATAATTATTTTTCGTTATCGTGCATTACTTTCAATAAGAAAACCGTATCTGGCTTTAACTTTGCACGAAGAGAATCTTTTTCAGGGTTAGTAAAAAATTCACCCATTCCATCTAAAATGTGTTTGTTATCCATCTTTTCTAACAAATCAATACATTTCTCCAAAGCTTCTTTGAAAGAGACTCCAGATCGACTTTCAACAATCTTTCGATTGATAGGCCAGTTATTCTTAGCAAAATAGTTAACATCAAAAATATCGCGAGCAGCTATCCGTTCAAGAAACGCCATCAACTTGTGGGCAAACATATCTTCTTGGACCATGACAAGCATTGAGATACCGAGATATGTCTTCATTACATATTGAGAACCAAATTTACGAAGGTTTACCTCAACTTTGATTTTTTGTGCACCAACTTCATAAGAGATGACATTCCTCAAATTATGCTTTTGTATAGATGAGTCAGTAATCTCACCGTAATGACTCACAATTTCATTTATTTTATCAAAAACATCTTTTTCTTTTGTCTCATCTAACAAATCAAAATCTAAGTCGACAGAAGGGCGTGGCAAATCATAAAACATCATCGCAGCAGTACCACCTTTAAATCCTAAGTAGGGGGCAATAGAAGTATCAGAATAGACATCCTTTAAGATCTGCAACAAGATATTTTTGTGTTTTGCGAAATTTAATGTCATATAGTTTTTTGGTATTCTTTAATCTTCTTTTCTAAACGTTTATTATTGTAAATTGGCAAAATTTCCATGACTTTATTCCAGTCTAATGAACGCAAATTATCGAAGTGATAATCCTTACTTACATATACACGGTCCAAGAATGCGCGCTCACTCGTTGCGGTAGCAATTCCATCTTTATGTTCTATTCCTGTCGTATTACTTAATACATAATCTTTCATGCGAACAAAAGTTATTTTTTGTCCATCAATATCTATCTCACGATTGATGTATGATGCGACAAAGATATTTCCGTAGTATTGAAAATTGACACCCTCTCTAGTTAAGACAGTTTCAAAGCTGATGTATGAAGGAGTATTGATTCTGGTTGCTAATTCAAATCTGTTGTAGTTTTTGTCTTTTGCGTATATACCACGACGAACACGAATCAACTTTCCAGCCTTAACATATTTATTTAACCTCTTCTTTATAACCTCATCACTTTCTTCTCCCCATAACAAAGAGACATCTTTTGATGAGAAGATTGTTTTGGGAGATCTCAATAAGACCTCTAAATATTCACCTTTTGTTGGTTTATTATCCATTATGATACTGCAAGTCGCCTTAAAGGAGACCTGTAGTCACAATATTAGCATATATTAAGGAAAAACTGCAATACCCTCAAATTCAATAGTTTATCTTGGATTATTGACATATACCGTTATCTCTGATATAATAGAAACGTTATTGGGATTCACTCAATTACCCCTACTCGAGGGTCTCGAGAAGCTCTTTAAAAAGGAGGTCGATATGGCTTGGAACCCCAAGCAACATTTCACCCGTGATGGATATCGTGAGCACGTACAAATCGTTGCTTGCGAGACCATGAGCGGATACCGCACTCCGACTATCGATGGCAAGACCTTCTTGCCTTACTGGTGGATTCGGAACGAGATTCGGGTTTTCTGGGATGCAGCGATTTCGCGGCAGACCGTTGACCTGATCATCAAAGCCGTTGATGAGCGAATTCAGGAGACCATCGGTCTGCCATTCCGCTTTAATCTCTTCGGTGCTCATCCGAGCGCCATGGAGCAAGTGGCCGATGCCACCGTCAACGGACAAATCGACGAGCAACGTCTATTCGCTACGGCTCTCTCCGAGAGCTGGCGCGATTCGCGACATGGAGGTCAGCAGCACGCTGACATCTACATCACGAACAAGCCGTTTCTCAACGATACGGTTTCCTGGGGTGCTGCTTGCTTCAAGCATGGCGCAATGGTCTTCTGTCTGTATGGCAACCGCCAGAACAGCCAGGGATTCCTGCGCAACGTCGCCCTCCACGAAACAAATCACCTGCTCGGTATGTACTGCCATTGCGACGATTACCAAAACGTCGAAGGGCTGAGCTACTCGCCGAGGTGCAATATGCACTACAGCTGTCAGCATGAAGACCTTTGCCCCAAGTGTACCGATTTCATTCGGAACTGGTGGGCGCAGGTTGAACATGAATACGAGCAATCGTCTGAACAACTACAACAGGAGATGGGGCTTACCGCAGGGTAAGCCCTTTTCTGTTTTTATATTTTAAATTCCGCCATCTCAGACACCCTACCCTCACCGGTACGGCGTTTTTTCTTTTATAAAAGTATGTAATACCCTCTGCACCTGTGCCCAATCCAAAGTTCTGATATTTCACCTTACCCTTCAAACACGATTCAACATTTTATTTCTAAATTTAAAGTTGAGTGCTTAACTTTAAATTTGCCGATTTCAAATTAAAAGTTACTGTCCGGCCCACTCTTGTTCATAAAACGTACATTGCACATAGCCTGTATGTTCAAAATTGTTGGTAAAGCCATTAGGTTGATACGTTTTTGTTGTCTCATCCCAGTAAAATTCATCATCGATAATGGTTTCCACAAGTTTACGATCAGATCCACAAAACTAGCATGTGTGTTTTGGGTATTTTTTAGTCTTTCTTTTCATACGGACGATTATTGATCGAAGGCTGGAAGAAGTCAACAAAAAGCTGAAACCGCCCCTTTCGAGACGGTTTCGGATACTCCTTCTACGCATGGCAGACGAGATTACAAGAATTATATCGCTATTTCTGCTAAAATAGTAATCAAATGGGATATTATCGTAACTACAGAAAACCTTATTACTATCGCCGACGTCGTTACGGCAGGTACAATCAACCTTTTGAACCAATCAAAGGTATTTTTGTTTTGGGACTCGCTTTTATTTTACTCAGTTCGATCTCGTCTGTTTCGAAGGGTAACTTTGAAAGCATCTTCGGAAAAATAATTATCTGGGCACTCATACTCGGTGGTTGTATATGGATTATCAAAAAGATTAGGAGTCAATCAAAGCATGTTGTATCCGATAACCTGTATATTCCAGCTGATGCCACCAAGGACCAGGTAGCAAAAATAAACAGTGAGAAACATGGCTGTAAATGCTATATGGATGGACTTACCGACGGCGAGCAAGAGATTGCTCACATCCTTGCTGAAGGTTTGAGCTACAAGGACTATTTCATTTTCAACAATCTCACTATTCCTTCGAGTCATAACGGATCGTCACAAATTGACCATCTTGTAGTATCTAAGTTTGGTATCTTTGTGATTGAAAGCAAAGACTACAAAGGCTGGATATTTGGTAATAAGGATCAAGAACAGTGGACCCAGTCTCTACCAGGTGGAAATAATAAGTTTCAATTCCAAAATCCGATCAGACAGAATTGGTCCCACATCATGTCACTCAAGGCATTGTTTCCTTCAATTCCCGAGAATGCTTTTCAGAGTATTGTTGTGTTTACTGATTCTTGCGAATTCAAAACGGACCCGATTGAGAACGTAGTTCATTCAGAAGAAATTGTTGGATGTGTACAAAAATACACCGAGGCAAAAATCTCTGAAGAGAATCTTCATTTGATACTCGGCAAGCTTTCGTATGTGTGTCAGACAGCCGATATTTCTCATGAACAACATCTTGAGAATCTCCATGCGAGCCATTCATGATATAATTCAACCATGAAGGATATTACTCTCAATGCAAAATGGATCATCAAGGCACCAGTATCTGCGGTATTTGCCATAATGACAGATTTTGAAAAGTTCCCTGTGAACTTTCCGAAGGTTGCCGATTCTATACAAGTCGTAAAACGTGAAGGAAATAATCTGGAGATGAACGCAGGTGTTAAATCCTTTGGTCAAACGTTTCCTGTAACAATGAAGACTCAGATTCTTCCAGGAAAAGGATTCATCTCTGATAACGATAGCCCGAAATTCGGAACTTCCGGACATGAGGAATTATTGCTATCCGAACATCCTGATGGAACATTGATTGATTACACCTACCAGGTCTCTATTCATAAACGCTGGCTACGCATTGTTGCAAAGCCTCTCATTGGTTGGTTCTCTATGAAGTTTTGGGAGAAAGCCGTTATAGATGAATTAAGAAAAAAGCTTGAGAGATAAACTCTAGATAGTAGTCTTAAATTCAAACCATTATAGACCTTGCATAATAGTAATTTATGTGTTATCATTGTAATAGACGCTATTGTGGTGTCTCTTGAAACTTAAACCAAAAAGGAGGTGCCAATTGAACCTTTCCAAAGAAACCATTGGCCTGATTTCCGGCATCCTCGTCGTGATCAGTGCCATACCCTATGCCTGGAGAACCTGGCAAGGAAAAATCCATCCGAATATTACGAGTTGGGGTCTGTGGTCAGTGATCGGTCTTGCACTACTCTTGACCTACCGTAGCTCAGGTGCGGAAGCGAACGTTTGGCCGGCGGTGTTTGGATTCACCAATCCAACACTCATCACGATTCTTGTCCTCATCAAAAAAGGCGAGAAAACACGATTTAGTCGGCTTGAGTGGGCATGTGTAGCAATATGCTTTGTCTCACTCGGAATGTGGGCTCTGATGCGCGATGATAAGTCACTGGCGCAATATGCGTTGTATGTAGCCATCGTTGCAGATAGTTGTGCCGCGATTCCGACGATCGCATTCGTGCTTAAACATCCGGACCAAGATCGTCCGTTCCCATGGGGAATGTTTGCAGTGGCCTATATTTTGACACTCTTTGCAGTGTCCGATCATACGGTCGCCAATTACATACTTCCCATTTATATGTTCCTAGGGAGTGGATTCATCACCTGGCAACTTGCTCGATACCGTTTGAAAGAACGGATTCCAGTGAGTCAGTGGATTTGACAAAAGTTCAACAAGGGCCGTACCGGTGACAAACTGGTACGGCTTTTTTTTATTTAAATTTCCTCATTTCTTCAGCCGTCGGCCTCGTAATTCCAAAGAAACCCTGTTTGATATTCGGAATCCAAATGTGTGCTTTATTCTCTTTCCAAAAGGTTCCTATTTCTCGTGCAATGTCGAGCAACTACTTGAGTAATCAAAAGAAAATTATATGGCGTGGACTTTGATATATTTAAAATGTTAGATTCTGGATTAGAACTTATAGTAATAAAAGACAAGAATGGAATGAGATATATAGATTTTTTAGGAATCTTTATATACAAAGGCCTTCAATAAAAAATTTGATCTGTGATACAATCATAATATGAAAATATTAAATAACTTTTTTTTATTTACTCTTCTTGTAATTGTAGCGTTGTACTTTTTGGTCCCAATGGGAATTATACAAACAAGAGATCCTGAAGGACTTTTTTTCTTAATTGGAATGAGTTGGTTTGTTTTGCTTTTTATATATTTATTAGGTTTTTTAATAAAAAAATGTCTTATTAAATTTGGTAAGGATTTAAATATTAAGTAAATTCATTTAATATCGATTGTTGTGAACTTAAATAATCATAACCAAGAGTTTTATTATCCCCAAGACTCTCTTCTACGATTGTGCCTTTGTAAGTTATGTTCATGTTATTTATTAAGAAAATTAAGACAGTACTCAACAGCATCATCCGCTCTCTCAAAAGTTGGATAACCATATTTCGATGCCTCTTCTTTATAATGCGGTCTTTCGATATTAAAAAAAAGAGTCTGCTTCTAAATTCCACAATTCTTCCGTATTTCCCCATCTATTGTTCTCTTTAATTCTTTTTATTGTATCTTCAAAACTTTTACCAACCATAACAACACCTTGAAACGAAAGGTCTCTATTTGCAAGGTGAGGAAGAATATTAACTCCCTCAAAAATGACTAGCTTTGTCTCGTCCTGATATGAATCTATCTTTTCTAGAATATAAGGCCATATACCTTCAGATTGAGCCACGAGATTTTCCCACTGTTGCTCTGGTGTAGTAGTTGTGTAGTAAGATTTCTCATTTTGATTAAGGTAGAAATTTACCCATTTATTGTATCGAGGATCATCGTGCATGACTTCTCTTAAATCGTCTGCGGAGACGACAATTGCCCCCGTCTTTTCTGCCAATCCTTTAGCGAGATATGACTTACCTCCAGTTGGGATACCTGTTATAAAAAATCTTTTACCGACATGATTCATATTTTGCATTTTATCATTTTGGCTCTTTTTTGCTAAAATAGTAAATTATGACTTTTCATACCAGAGAACAGGCTGAAAATCTCATCGAAGACCTTGAAGTTATTTATTTTAAGGAAAAGAAGAAAGACGACAAAACAGCTAAGGATGATATGAAGCACTGGCATGAATTTCACATAATTGCTAAAAAAAATGAATTATATTTATCACTGGGTACCAAAAGATATGCAAGGAGAGGTTCTTTTCCCCTTAAACACATTCAAGGAAACTAATCCTGAACTTTATGAAAAAGAGGCTACAAAGTATGTTGGGCGAGAACAAATAATGCAAGATAGATTACCCATCTTGAATTGCCTCTGGAATGATGTACTTCATTTTTCAGCAGTTCATCCCTCTCTCGTAAAAGAAGCTTTGTTCGAATCAGGTAGAACAAAATCTTTTGATCTAGAGTTTTATGAAATCGATCCTCATTTACTTGATCCTGAGAACACTATCGTTTACCTGTACAAAAACAAGACGAGAGAAGACAAACTTAAAGAGGACAACTTTGCAAAGTTTAATCCTGACAATATAGCCCAGTATTCAGCAATGCCAATAGAAACCAAGAATTATTACAAAGAGATGTACACTCAGGGTAAGAATCCACTTTTATTCCATAAAATACCACACATTCTCTTTAGAGGATCATTGGATATTTCCAAGGTTAGAAAAATAAAGGTTTAGTGATACTTCGCCATCTCAGCCTCTTCTGACGAGGTCTGCAGCTTCACGACGTACCTTTGGTATATGTGGGTTTGATGTATATGCCATATGCTTGGATTGTACACCTTGAGTGTTTCCAAGCTATTGAACCATTACGTCGTGATTGTTGACTAATTTATCTTAATATTGTAATTTTAAATTGGGCGAGGATATTTCCTCATGTGGTTGCACATTTAAATAGCCAAGTGGGCTTAAAACACAAACTATGAATGACCCAATGACAACACTTATTGCGCGATTACATCGCGCTGGTTCTGAAAACTCTAAGCAAACTGAAGAATTCAGAACTGCGATTGACACACTCCTTCGGTGGATCAAGGATAATGTTTATCCGATGAGATTGCCTTGCAATTGTGAAATGTTTCCTTCTGGAGAATTTGTGAGGACAGAACTCTCAAATCCTCCTCATGGAACACATCGGGAGATTTTGCACATCACCATCGGACATCGACATACTGTGGTAGAATTAAATACCTTTGCTCGACTCATCGCTGATGGCTTTCTTGAAAGACTATGTGAAGAACTTGAAGGGCAAAGCAAATCCTTTAAACAGACCGGAGGAAGAATACAGTCTTTTCTCAAAAAGTAAGTGACTCTATAACACCGCCTCGCAGCAACCCTGCCTGGCGGCTTTTCTTAAACTTTATGATATATTTACCCCATGACAACAATACACCCCTGGATCAACTTCAACGGTAATGCAGAAGAAGCATTCACCTTTTATAAATCTGTTTTTGGTGGAGAATTTACTAAGATAGTACGTTTTAAAGACATTGCAAGTGCTGAATTCCCTGTCGCAGAAAAAGAGGAGGATAAGATAATGTATATTGCCTTACCCATTGGTAACAACACTATACTCAGAGCTAATGATGTTCCAGAAATCATGGGACGAGTAAATGAACGTGAAAATCGAAGTAAGATTGTAGTAAGTACCGAAAGTAAAGAAGAAGCTGAAAGATTGTTTAATGGGCTTTCAATTGGAGGAGAAATAGAAGGACATATAGGAGATAGTCCATGGGGATCATCTGCAGGTATGTTTCGAGATAAGTACGGAATTGAGTGGATTATCGAATGTTCCGCTACTAAATAAGGAGTACACTTCTCTCCCCCACTCCACAAATCAAAATAACACATATATTGACTATATGCATACATATATGATATAAATATATATGTACTATTGTTCTTTGACGAATGTCAGAGGATACCAAAAACTCACATACGTTGGTTGTTACTATGAAGAAAGAAGTAGATCTAGGGCCGGGAATCGCTGTAGTGATGAAGTTGTACCACTCAACTATCCTCACAGTATTGGAAGAAAAAAAGCAAACGAGGAAGGAAGCTGCGGCTGAATTGGGCATATCAGTCTCGACATTCCACAAAATGCTGAGGCTTCAAACAGTACCAAAGCCTCACACAAACAGGGGTAAAGATCTCTGTGAAGCACTTGAGAGATGGAGTGGACTACCAACTCCAGCTCTCTTTCCAGAAGCCTTCTTTACGAGGGAGTTCCTGAAGGCACCAAAAACCACGAAGGTGATGAAAGTGTTCACCCTCATGATGAATGGAAGCAAGAGGAATCTCAAACTCCTTCTTGAAATGCAGGGCAAGAGCACTCCTCACAACAGAAAGAAAAAAAGGACGAGACGGAAGAAAAAATAATCCAGTATCACAAGACGCGTAACAGGGCAATGTTAACTGTTACGCGTTTTTTTCATATACACTCCCCTCTCCCTCTTGGAAAAATGTTCAAGAGCATATGAAAGTGATATCCTCGGCATTTCATGAGCGTGAGTAGTAAGAAATTCTTTAAGAATATCTTGAGAGATATTCTTACCAACTTCCCGCAACATCCACCCAAGAGCCTTGTGAATGAGGGGTTCGGGATCTTTGAACAATATACAAGCAAGTGCAAATGTATGAGTGTATTGACCATGTGTGATGAATTCATGAGTTGAAACAATAGCAATACGTCTTTCCCACATATTCTCTGATCGTGCTAATTTGTACAGGATAGAACAGTCTTTATCGAGAAGATAATTACCAAGAATATACCGTGCAGATGTATCAACCAAATCCCAGTTATTAACCCCCTTTGTATGACTGAGATAGAAATCTACAATGTGAGGATCACCTCGTTCATATTTCATAACAAGAATCTCAAGAGCTGTAAACCTATACTCATGAATGGGACTCATGAGAAGTTTTTCAATATCTTCTAAAGAAATATCTCTATACAAACGAGCGATAGTACGTTGTTGAGGAACGGTAATACCAAGAAAAATATCACCCTCAGCGTATTCCCCCTTACCTGTCTTGAAAAACCCCTGAAGGATACGTGCCTTATCAGAGTTTTTGCAAGAATTAAGTTGTTCTGCAACACCCTCCATGTGAATCACTACTCAGTTGTAATTCCATCAAATTCAGCTTCATTCTCTTCAGCCTCTTGTTTAGTCATACGAACAATTCCATCCTTGTGATGAGCTGGAGCATAGATGGTATACATCTTGAGTTCTTTTCCACCCGTGTTTATAACATTATGCTGTGAATGAGCAGGGATGATAACTGAGTCACCATCGGCAACGCTATACTCATTTCCATTTACCACAACCTTACCTTCCCCACTCTCAAATCTAAAGAATTGATCATTCTCCTCATGAACCTCAGTACCAATTTCTTCACCCGGAAGAAGAGACATGAGGACAAGTTGCATATGTTCACCTGAATACAAAACCTTTCTAAAAGCAGTATTTTCTAAAGTATCCTTTTCAATATGAGTGTAAAATCCTTTTTTCATACCTTAACTATACCCCACTAATGAACAAAGAAGAAACTCTTGATTTGTTTAATCCATATGGTATCTTAGTATCCGGACTTCAAACGAAAGGATTTCTATGATCTTTACCCCTGAACAATCTCTTCATGATCGTAGAGAGGAGGTAAAACGAGTACTCGGTCGTCTCATTCAAGATGTATACAGTGATTTTGGATATGAACTTGAAATATTTCCACACCATGAAGGTAACGGGCTTGTTGTTGTGGAAATATCTCCGGGCGCGTGTCTTCGTCCTTTTCCTGCAGACAATGAGGATAACGTCATCTATGTACGTGGTCAGGTAATCTTAAGTTGCCAAGGACCATTCTTTATTGATCTTGCATCAGGTCCAAACACAATCGCATGCATATCCCACAATTATCGAATGCCTCAGGACCTCATTAACGAACTTTTGAGCACACACCACCACTAGCGGTGAATCATCTCACGTAATCCCTTGCGGGTTGCGTGTTTTTTTATTATTTGACTTTTGTAATATAAAATTGTATAAATACTTCAGAATTGAAATTATGAAACCTGAAACTCATCTCATTACAGGAGGCCTTATTGGACTCATGTTAACCAAGTCAGAACCACTTCTCCCTCTCACATTAGTGCTGGGGGCTACCGTAATCGGAGCAGGGATGCCTGATGTACCAATCCTTGCTCAAGTACTCGCTGACAAGCGCGCAGGACGAAAGCTTTTCTCAACCGAGAGTCGCGGAACTATGTGGTATGTCCTGAAAGACATTAGCCATTCGCCCCTGTGGTTCATATTCGGTTTGTCAATTGCATCCATGATCCAAGATGTACTCCTCAGAAAGATCGTTTTGGGATTCACCCTTGGATACTTCTCGCACTGGATTCTTGATGCCCTAACCCATTGCGGAGAAGCATTCAAGGCAACAGACCAAACCCTCCTCTGGCCATTTGTTGATCACAACTCCCCTCCACTCGGTTATATGCTAAAACAAATGACTGGGGCTGGATGGGAATATCGTTACAATTACATGAATCCAAATGAGACAAGGGCAGGAGCAACAAAACCTCCAGAAAGAGTATTTCAAATAATCTGCGTCGCCCTTATCATCATGAGCATCATTTGGTAGTGAGTAAATCACAAGCAAAGTTCCCCAGTAACTCGCACGAGGCTACTGGGGGATTCTTTTTATACAAAAAAAACAACCCTCGATAAATATCGAGGGCGTTGTGATAAAAACGCATCCTAGATCAATCGTCGACGATACCGACGACGAGTTCTCTTAGTCCCCCTTCTCTCTGGGGGAAGGCCACTGGCTCGCGTGGAAGCCGTGAGACATGCGGAGCATCCACATTCAGAGTGCGGTGGATTGTTTCTAAGACAAAGATGATGGTTACCATCACTACAGTGGCGACATAATTGAGGCATATAATCAAAATCTTTCGAAGTTATGCAGCAATCAAATACCGACCTTCCTTGTCTACAACAACCCTCCCATCTGCATGGGCGGAATTAATATACTTAACAACATCCAAGCGAGTTACGCCAAACCCCAGCTGACAAGCACTATCAACAAGGGAATCAAAGTCGATGGGACCAGATTGAAGAATGAGAGTAAGATAAAAAGGTAGAGCAAGTGTTTTCATACTCTCTTCAAACTACCATATCCTGAGAGCCTGTCAAATATTTCATTTGTATGGCATAATATTGAAAGAAACTTCTTCATGGTGGAGGAGTAGAACAAAGGAGGGTTATGGTACATCGAACAAACATAGAAGAACAAGACCTCGGACGAGATGGAGAAAGTGAGCACTCATTCAAAGAAGGAACATTCAGTGAGACTGTTCACCTATCTTGTGGGTATGGGATCTTGGGAAGAAGGCCTGGTAGTGTCTTACAACAATACATCACTGAGGCTGAAAAAAATAGGCGCCAGAACCAACGTATCAATGACAGGAATCAGAGTCTTCGCAAAAAGGACAAGAGGACGAAGTAGGCTGGATGGCAATATGCAAAAAACAAAAAGGACGATCTGCATCACAGAACGTCCTCTTTTTCTACCTTCCTTTCCCTTGTATAATCTCCATTACTTGAGCAAACAACTTTCCTGTATTCTCTTCCCTTCGTGAGAAATCTGAACGCAATACGATAATAGCTAATGGATAGTCTTTACCGTTATAGGTATACCTAATAAGAGAGATCATGCTTTCTTTTGCTGCTGTAGTACGACCAGTTTTTCCTCCAATGAAATTAGGAGATGATGAGAGGATATTTATATTCTTAAACACATGAGCATCATGCCCTGTTGTTGTTCCCATCTGAAAATACGGCATTCTCGTTATATCCAACAACTCTCGTTCTGCATTGTAGAGATACTGGGCAAAAACAAAGAGATCTCGTGCATTTGATACATTGTTGTAACTTAGACCTGAGGGTTCATCGAATTTTGTTTTCGATAGACCAATCTCCTGGGCAAAGATATTCATCTTCTCCACAAAACTATCACCATACATATGTGCATATGCCACCGCAGCATCATTACTTGATTCGAGAATGAGAGGATAGAGAAGTTCTTTTGCAGTATATTCTTCATCAAGAATGAAATGTCCTGCATCACCTGTTACGTCAAGAATATCCTGTGTAATCTTTACTGAACTTGAAGCCTCAAAGAAATGTTCTGATGTTGCTGCAGTAAAGAGCTTTGAGATCGAAGCAATGGGAGAGACTTGATGTATATTGTGTTCAATATACGTCTCACCAGTTGCAACATTACCAACAAGGTATGATTCAGCACGTACATATGTTCTCTCATCAATTGGAGGGGGTTCTGCCTTCTGCACTACCGGAGGAAGTTCAGCATCTTCTTCAAAGAGAATACTTTCATCAAACACAGGTGCATCAACTTTTGAAATTCCAATGAAAGATTCATTAGAGATTCTTTTTACATCATAATGAACTCTCAATGAGAATGCATAGAGAATTATAGAAACACATATGAGCATAAGGAACACTCTTTTCATTCATATAAGTATACCCCATTCTCTCTAGCGAGTCACCGATATGGATGGAGATATTTCCCCCGTTGAACTTGCTGTGATCCTTCCCTGAGAGTCCTCATAGAGAACATAGTTAGTATCGTAATCAGCAAGAGATGTGAAATGAGAACCCGAAAAACCTGGATCAAATGGAAGTGCAGAGATATATGTAGGAACAAGACATTGTGCAATATCGAGTCCCCCACTCTTTACAACTGTTGCAACCTGAGGAAGAGACATGGTACTCGTTCCACATACAAACTCTCCATGATGTTCCGCTATATTCTGCCCCACAGCATTTAATAGGGCGGTTACGTTACTCATTCTCTGAGAATCTCGTGCCAACTTAAACTGACGTGCTGGATTTATGGCAACAAGCACCACAGCAGCAAGAACAGCGATAATACCGATAACCACAAGAATTTCGATAAGGGTAAAACCTTTTTTCTTTTGTATATATTTCATATATGTATATTAAATTTTGTAATATACAGAGAATATCATCATGACATAAAATACCTATGAAGAAATATTAAATTTTTAATAAAGTATACATACATGGTGAATACAAAAAGAAACCCCCTTTCGGGGGTTTCTTTTTCATATCCGCTATTCAAACACTTCCTCATCACGTGGCTGAACTGCTTCAACCATTTTCTGCTTTGGACTTCCCATGAAGCCTGAACCAGCAGGAATGAGGCGTCCGATAATCACGTTTTCCATGAGACCAACAAGATCATCTTCGCTACCTCGTACGGCACTGTTAATAAGTACCTTAGTTGTATGCTGGAATGATGCTGCTGAAAGGAAACTCTTTCGTGAAAGTGAAACTTCAGTAATACCCATCACAACAGGTTCTACCTTTGCAATAGTCTTACCTTCCTCCTTTGCCTTTGAATTCTCTTCGAAGAGTTGAGACTCATCGATAATCATACCTTCTGTAAGATTTGTCTCTCCTGCATCGATAACAGATCGTCGTGAGAACATCTGCTTTACGATAATTTCAATATGCTTTCGAGCTACAGTTTCTCCCTGAAGTTCGTAGATCTTACCAACCTCACTGATCACGTAATCCTTAGCTCTCTCAGTTCCACCGTATGAGAATACTTCATCGATATCAGCTGATCCATCAGTGAGAAGATCTCCCTTATGCACTACATCGCCAATCTTCACAAGAGGCATACGCTTGTAATGGAATAGGTATTCAACTTCACTTGCTTTTCCAGCCTTTCCTCGATCTTCAACATCTGGCATAACACGAATGACCTTCTCTTTTCCAAGATCTTTAACCTCAGATACTGTTCCTGATACTGTAGCAACTACAGCAGGATTCTTAGGTCGTCGCTTCTCAAAGATTTCTTCAACTCGAGGAAGACCTTGTGTGATGTCTCCACCAACTGATGCAGTACCTCCAGCATGGAATGTACGCATAGTAAGCTGAGTTCCTGGCTCTCCGATAGCTTGTCCAGCAACGGTACCAACTGCTTCTCCAAGATCTACAAGTCGATTGTTTCCGAGATCAGATCCATAACACTGAGCACATACTCCTCGAACACTCTTACATGAAAGCGGAGATCGTACTCGTACTGAAGTAACTCCTGCTTCTTCTACCTGTACTGCCTCAAGTTTTGTAAGGAGATGACCCTTCTTGAAGAGAACCTTTCCATCTGCACCTGAGATATCTTCAGCAAGAACTCGTCCTCGAATATTCTTTGAGAGAGGAATACTGATTCCTGATGCAGTCTGCTTCTTTACAACAATAGCTTCCTTAGTACCACAATCATCTTCATTGACCATAACATCCTGAGCAACAACGAAGAGTTTTCGAGTAAGGTAACCAGCCTTAGCTGTGTTAAGAGCTGTGTCGGTAAGACCCTTTCGAGAACCGTGAGTTGTAATGAAATACTCGATAGGGGTAAGACCTTCCTTTGAACATGAGAGAATTGGGAATTCAATTGTTTCTCCTGAAGTTGAAGCAATGAGACCCTTCATACCTGCCATCTGAGTAATCTGAGAATATGATCCTCGAGCTCCAGAGTTAACCATGTCGTACACAGATCCCATGGTATTGAGAGAACCTGGAATGAGTTTTTCAACATCATTCTTAGCCTTGTGCCAAATCTCAATATTCTTTCTCAATCGTTCCTCATCGGTAAGGAGACCTTCATCAAATTGATGAGTAACCTGTTCTGATTGAACCTTTGCCTTTGTGATAACATCAGCCTTTCCTTCTGGAATCACAACATCATCAATACCCCATGTAGTTCCAGAGAATGTAGCGTACTTGAATCCGAATTTCTTAATACCATCGAGTATCGCTGGAATCTTGTCGATACCATGAGATGTAATGAGTTCATCGATAATTCCTGAAAGCTTCTTTCGATCAATTTCCTTGTTGATAAATGGATAATCATGAGGAAGCATTGCATTGAAGAGAAGACGTCCTACAGTAGTTTCGAATAGTTTTCCTTCAAATTGAGCATACTTAACTTCATCATTTGGAAGTACCTTTATCTTCGCTCGGAATGTTGTCTCTCCAAAACTATGAGCAAGAATTGCAGCTTCTGGACTTTCGAATACCTTTCCTTCTCCCTTCTCGCCATGTACAGTTTTTGTAATCCAGAAACATCCAAGTACAATATCAAGAAGCTTTGCAACAACAGTAGGATCTCCATTTCCTGGCTTCAAAATATTCTTGTCTGATGCCATGATTTCCTTTGCCTCAAGTTGTGCTTCAACTCCAAGTGGAACGTGAACAGCCATCTGGTCTCCGTCGAAGTCAGCATTGAATGCTGTACATACAAGTGGGTGAACCTGGATAGCGTTACCTTCAATCAAGGTTGGGCGAAATGCCTGAATACCAAGTCGGTGAAGTGTAGGTGCTCGGTTCAAGAGAACATACTTGTCTTTGATAACTTCTTCGAGAATTTCCCATACTTCTTTTGCACCATCATCAATGAGTCGTCCTGCACCTCGAATATTGAATGCAAGCTCTCGCTTCAAAAGTCCTGAGATGACGAATGGTCTGAAAAGTTCAAGAGCCATGTGCTTTGGAAGTCCACACTGGTCAAGAGCAAGTTCTGGACCAACAACGATCACTGATCGTCCTGAGTAGTCTACTCGCTTTCCGAGAAGATTCTGTCGGAACAATCCCCTCTTACTCTTCAAATTATCTGAGAGTGACTTAAGAGCACGCTTCTGAGCCTGTATTGCTGCTGCACCTGTGGCATTACCATGCCGAATTGAGTTATCAATCAAAGCATCAACAGCCTCTTGAAGAATACGCTTCTCATTTCGGAGGATAACATCGGGAGCTTCAATCTCCTTCAATTTCAAAAGACGATTGTTTCGATTGATAACACGTCGATAGAGATCATTAACATCTGATGTAGCATAACGTCCTCCATCAAGAGCAACCATTGGACGAAGTGCTGGTGGGATAACAGGAATATGAGTAAGGAACATCCACTCAGGTCGTGTACCTGATTTAATCATAGACTTAACAAGTGAAAGACGCTTAGAAATCTTTTCTCGTTCAAGTGAACTTGCCTCATTAAGAGCTTGTTCGAGTTCATCATGAAGCTTGTTAAGATCAGTTTTCTTCAATATATCAAATATTGCTTCAGCACCAATTTGTGCTTCAAAAAGAGAACCGTACTTAACGCCATACTTATGATATGTCATTTCATCCATCACAAACCCTGGAACAATACTCTCAATCTCACGCCGTGCATTGAGGACAAGCTCTTTCAAAGCATCCTTGGTCTTGTCATCTTGTGCTGCTTTTACCTTAGACTTAAATTCTGATTCAAGATCTTTAAGGAATGTTGCCTTCTCAACTTCATGAACCTTAGTAACGATATATCCAGCAAAATATACTACCTTTTCAAGATCAGCAGTAGTCATACCGAGGATGAGACCGATTCGTGAAGGCATAGAACGAAGGAACCAGATATGTGCAACAGGAGTTGCAAGTTCTATATGTCCCATTCTCTCACGTCGAACAATTGATCGAGTTATCTCAACTCCACATTTCTCACAGACAATTCCCTTGTATCGAATACCTCGATACTTTCCACAGTAGCATTCGTAATCACGATCAGGACCGAATATCTTCTCATCAAAGAGACCACTCTTCTCAGATCGTTGAGTACGATAGTTGATGGTTTCTGCTTTGGTAACCTCACCAAATGACCATTCCATGATTTTTTCTGGTGAAGCAACACCGAGCTTCACTGCATCAAAATCCTGAGGATCGATATTTTTTCTTGTTTGGTTATTCATATAATTTGATTTAGTTTAATGATAGCTATTCAGTCTCTTCGTTAGAATGATCTTTCTTAATGAGATCAACATCGAGAGCAAGACCTCGTAGACTCTTCAGCAATACATTGAATGAGGCTGGAAGGTTTGGTTGCTTCAAACGTTCACCCTTAACGATAGAATCGAATGCCTGAGAACGACCTTGTATATCATCAGACTTAATAGTGAGGATTTCTCGAAGTGTATATGCAGCACCATGACCCAAGAGTGCCCAGACTTCCATTTCTCCAAATCGCTGTCCTCCTCCCTGTGCCTTTCCTCCAAGAGGTTGCTGGGTAATGAGTGAGTATGATCCGATTGATCGCATGTGAATCTTGTCTTCAACCATGTGATGAAGTTTAAGAATATACATATATCCAACTGCGATAGGTTGATCAAAGTGTTCACCTGTTCGTCCATCACGAAGCTTCATTTTTCCACTTGCATCAAATCCAGCCTTAACCAATTCCTCTTTAATTTCAACATCAGTAGCTCCAGCAAATGGAGGAACGATAGCTTGATAATTGAGAGTATTAGCTGCAAGACCGAGGTGAAGTTCGAGAATCTGTCCGAGGTTCATACGTGAAGGAACTCCGAGTGGTGTAAGGATAACATCAACAGGTCGTCCATCTTCCATGTATGGCATATCCTCTTCAGGAAGAATACGTGAGATAACTCCCTTGTTTCCGTGTCGTCCAGCAAGCTTGTCTCCTACAGATACATTTCGAAGTTCTGCAACTTCAATATATATTTTCTTTATAATCCCTGACTCAAGCTTGTCTCCCTTCTCTCGTGAGAATACCTTAACAGAGATAACTCGTCCTCGCTTTCCTCCATCCATTCTCTTTGATGTATCTTTTACATCACGAGCTTTTTCACCGAAGATTGAGCGAAGAAGACGCTCTTCTGGAGTAAGTTGAGTTTCTCCCTTTGGAGTAATTTTTCCAACAAGAATATCTCCAGGTCGAACTTCAGCACCGATTCGAACGATACCGTCTTCTGCAAGATTCTTAAGCTTTGCTTCTCCTACGTTTGGAATATCACATGTTGTAACTTCAGGACCGAGTTTTGTATCTCGAACATTAATTACAAACTCTTCGATATTGATAGAACTAAACTTACTGTTCTTCACAACACGTTCTGAGAGAATGATGGCGTCTTCATAGTTGTTACCAGACCATGACATGAATGCGACAAGCATGTTTTGTCCGAGTGAAATTTCTCCACCATCTGAAGTTGAAGTATCAACAAGAACATCTCCCTTCTTTACCTTCTGTCCAAGAGATATGATAGGGCGCTGATGGAATGCAGTGAATCCATTTGTTCGTGAGAAATGAACAAGATCATATTCATGATTTCCTTTCTTTGTTTTCAAAACAACCTTTCGTGCATCAACGGCGATAATTTCTCCATCTTCAGGGGCAAGAACAATACGTCCTGTATCAACTACAGCTTGCTTTTCAATACCTGTTGCAACCAATGGAGCTTCAGGAATGAGACAAGGAGTAGCCTGCTTCTGCATGTTTGATCCCATGAGTGCTCGGTTAGCATCGTCGTGATTAAGGAATGGAATGAGTGATGTAGCAATTGAGAATGCCTGATTTGTTGATACATCGATATAGTCAACATCACTTGCCTTTGCAAGACCTGGCTTTCCATTGATACGTACTTCAACCTCATGTGCAGTTATCTTTCCTGTCTTGTCATAAGGGATAGCGGCATGAGCAATACGGAAATTTTCTTCTTCAAGAGCATTGAGATACTGAATCTCATTTGTCACCTTTCCATTCTTTACCTTTGCATACGGAGTTTCGATCATTCCGAAATCATTGATTCGGGCAAATGTAGAAAGACGGAGCACAAGACCAATGTTTGGACCTTCTGGGGTGTGAATTGGACAAAGTCGTCCATAGTGAGATGGGTGTACGTCACGCACTTCAAATCCTGCTCGTTCTCGAGTAAGTCCTCCGGGACCGAGGGCAGTAAGAGTACGAAGATGCTCTACTTCAGCAAGAACATTTTCCTGAAGCATGAACTGTGACAACTGGTTTGTGGTGAAGAATTCCTTAATACGAGCCTGAAGAGGTCGTGGGAATACGAAATTTACAGGAAGAGTCACATCTGGTTCAACAGTAGACATCTTGTCCTGAATATTTCGCTTCATTTGTGTCATACCAACACGAAGTTTCTGCTGGAGAAGTTCACCAACATATCGAACTCGTCGACTACCAAGATGATCAATATCATCCTCTATCGCATCTGGTGTGTTGTTCAAAAGTGCAATATGAGAAATGACTGTAGCTATATCAAGAGATGAGATAGTCTTTCTCTCAAGTTCTTTAGCATCCATAGACTTTGAGAAACGCTTGTTGAACTGAAGACGTCCAACTGGTGAAAGATCGTATCTCTCAGGCTTGAAGAGGTCTCCGATGAATTCACGAGCATTGTCTGCAGTTGTAAGATCTCCATCTCGAAGACGCTTATGAATTTCAATATATGCATCATCAACATTCTTAGCATGATCTTTAGCAAGAGTAAGTTCAATGATCTTACGTGCTCGCTCATCACCCTTAAAGAGGTCGAGTATTTCCTCATTGGTTTTAGCACCGAGAATTCGTATGAGTGATGTTATAGGGAATTTTCGCTTTCGATCGATACGAGCATAGATAGTACCATCTGAATCTGATTCAATCTCCATCCATACTCCACGAGCTGGAATTACCTTTGCGCCGAAGTAATTCTTACCCTTAATTTCAGATGAAGTGAAGAAAATACCGAATGAACGTGCAAGCTGTGGCACGATAACTCGTTCAATACCATTGATAATGAAGGTACCGTGATCAGTCATCAAAGGAAAATCTGCAAGAAACATTTCTTGCTCCTTTGTTGAATCAAGCATCTTGTTCTTCAACTTTACCTTTACCTTTACCTGGCCTTCATATGAAAGCTTGTTAACCTTCGCATAGTGCTCATTAAACTTTGGCTTTGAAAGCTCAAAACCAGTGAATGAGAGCTGAAATTTCTTACCGGCATAATCCTCTATAGGAGAGAATTCTTTCAAAACCTCCTCAATTCCTTTCTCTACAAGCCATGCGAATGAAGTCGTTTGAGACTCCACAAGATTTGGCATTGTTGTAAGGGATTCCTTGAATCTTCCGAAATATTTCTTTGTTGTCTGCATAAAAATTGACTCTCAACACGCAACAAAAGCAAATGCCTGTACAGAGCATTTGCACTCAAAAATAATTAGATGAGTAGTAGTTGCAAGTTGAGGGACCCCGAGGGTTTCTTAAAAAAGCCTTGTAATCCTTCACTTTCTGGCGCAACACAATCGGATGAAGTTGATGAATAGACTATACAAAAATGAGTTGAAAGTCAAGGGATTAAACCTCTCCCACCTTGAATAGACACCCTACTCAACCCTCACCCCTTCCATATCAACCCTTACCGGGATCTCCACATATGAAATTGTCGTCGATGCTTGGTCAGGCTTTGTGATGGTGAGCTTAAGAGCAAGTCCTTTCATAGTAGCTTCTGAGAAATACTGATCGAAGGCAAAATTACCCAATGAATAGTATATCTTCTTTCCCTTGTACTCTTCTGATAGAGCAATGATGTGAGGATGGGCACCGATAACAGCATCAGCACCTCGATCGATAAAAGCATGAGCCCATTCCACCATACGATCAGTTGGTTCAGTTTTGTACTCAACTCCCCAATGTGGGGTAACAATGACAATATCAGCAAAAGGACGCATACGTTCAATTTCTTGATATACATTCTCAAAATTCATGTAGCTAAACTCATGAAAACCAATAAGAGCAATGCGTATACCATTACGAGAAATGATTGTACTCACCTCTTCTTTGTTACTAGGATCACCATAGTAGAGAATACCAGCCTGATTAAGGTAAGAACGGGTCATAGAGAGCCCTTCATATCCAAAGTTGAGAGTATGATTGTTCCCCAATCCAAATGCATCAAATCCAAGCGTAGCGAGCTTGGGAGCAAGATGAGGATCAAATGTGAAAACAAGTTCCTTGCTCTGAAGTGATGTCGTACGTGAAGGATATGAGGTGAATGGACCTTCAAGATTACCGATGGCGATATCTGCTGATGATATGAGTTCTTGTACTCCTTTAAAGAAATATTCAAAACCCTTTCGATTGATGATATTCGAAACATTACGATCGAGCATAATATCTCCAACGACAACAAGAGAAAGTGCAGGAATTTCTCTTTCAACAGGAATACTCGAGTATATAAATGAGAAAGGGTGACGGAAACCAAGAGCAATTATGATAATTGCTACGCATATAACAACAAGAATACTATTTTTTACTTTGTTTCCATTCATCGATTAATTTACGATTCCCTGATAGAAGTACCTTAGGCACTCGATACTTCTTACCCTTATATTCTACTACTTCTGGGCGCGTATATACATCAGGAGATGCAATACGACTCTCCTCGAGAGAAGCATAATCACCAAGAACACCTTTCACCTGACGTGAAATACAATCAATGAGAATCATTGCTGGTAATTCCCCACCGGTAAGGACAAAGGGTCCAACAGAAATTTCTTCAACTTTACAAACCTTCTTTACACGAGCATCAATACCTTCATAGCGTCCACATACGAAGATGATATCAGTGTACTTAGTAGCATATGATTGTGCCACTGCGGTATCAAATTGTTTTCCATGTGGAGTAAACCATATAATCTTAACTTTCTTTTTCTTTCCTCGAGCTCGAACAATTGCCTTAATAACAGGAAGAGCTTCGATAACCATGCCGGGACCACCACCATAAGGACGGTCATCAACACGACGATCTGAATATGATGTTCCTGTAGTGAAATCTCGTGGATTATAGAACTTAATTGATATTTTCTTGTCCTCTTGAGCACGCTTCAAAATAGACTCAGAGAGATATGAGTCGAGAGCCTGTGGGAAAAGAGTGACAATATGATAGTTCATAAATAATAAAAGCGTGGTAACAGATTACCACACTTTTATCATTTTGACTAGTTTTTTACCTATTCGAGATTGAGATCTGCCATTGCTTCATCAACAGTCTTTGATGCCTTTTCTGATGGCTTTGCCCCACCTTCTGGTTCATTGATTTTCAAATTAACTCGAGAGTTATTCTTCATACCAACAACACGGAGAAGAGTTCGTATAGCTTTTGCAGTATTTCCTGATCTTCCAATGACCTTACCCATATCTGCAGCATTAACTTCGAGAGTCATGAGTACTCCCATTTCATCTACAGTTCGATTGATCTTTACATCCTGTGGGTTATCAACGAGTGCCTTTACTACAAAATCCAAAAATTGCTGATCAATATTATTATTCATGTCGGTTGTGCTTAACGTTTATAATCTGAGTACAGTACAATTGTAGCGCGATTGTCAAAGGAAACAAACTGGGTTTTACACAGTTGCAGGAGCTGGAGTTTCTGTCTTAGCAGTCTCTCCCTGAGAAGCTGGTTTAGCAATAGGTCGTTTCTTTGGAAGTGAGTTTCGCTTTTTACCAGTAATAGCTTTCTTAGAAACAAGGAAGTTATGAACGGTATCAGAGAGCTGAGCTCCAGTACTCATAAGTTCCTTTATTCTCTCAATCTTAAATTGCTCAACCTTGTTTTCAGTACGAGGATCGTATGATCCTAGAACTTCAATATATCTTCCACTTTTAGTACTATTTTTTGAGTCAGTAAGTACAAGACGAAACGTTGGTTCGTGCTTTCTTCCTACTCTTTGTAATCGAATCATTAACATGGGGACCATACTACCAGACCTGTCTAAAAAAGGCAAGCAATGATTAGAGGATATAGACTTTTCCCCTGTCCTTGATATAGTTAAAGCCACATAATATGAAACACATAACAGGAACCATCTCTACCAATCGTAAAGGTATGGGATTTGTTAAAAACCCTCAGAATGAAGAGCAGGACATACTCATTGAGGTAGGATCTCTCAATACAGCGCTTAATGGAGACACCGTAGAGGTGAGTCTTGGAGACAAGAATGTATATAATCAACAGACAGGAAAAGTAGTGAAGGTGCTTGAAAGAAAGCGTACTAAATTTGTATGCACTATGGATACCTATGATGGTGTCCTTACCGCACTCCCCGATGACAAGAAAGCATACTCTCCAATTGATCTCAAAGAAGATGATATACGTGGATTAAAGATCGGAGACAAGATCTTCGTCGAAATTGCTCCATGGACAGATCCACAGAAACGACCACAAGGAACTCTGCTTAAGGTCATTGGAAACAAGGGAAACAACAATGTCGAAATGGAATCTATTGTCCTCGAGAAAGGATTTGAAATTGGCTTCCCTGCTCCTGTTGAAGCAGAAGCTCAGGAGATAGAGAGAAACAAGATTACAGATATTGCGGAACAGATAAAGGTACGTAGAGATTTCCGCTCTACCCTTACCTTTACCATTGACCCCTTTGATGCAAAAGACTTTGATGATGCCATATCATTTAAAGACCTTGGAAATGGTACCTATGAAATTGGAGTGCACATTGCTGATGTATCTCACTATGTCATCGAAGGCAGTGCACTTGATACCGAAGCCTTGAAACGTGGTTGCTCAATATATCTTGTTGATAGGACTATACCTATGCTTCCTGAGGTGCTTTCAAATGATGTATGCAGTCTCAATCCTCATGAGGAAAAACTCACTTTCTCTGCTGTCTTTGTTATGAACAACAAGGCAGAGGTTCTTGAACGATGGTTTGGTAAAACAGTTATACGATCAGATCATCGCTTTACCTACGAAGATGCTCAGGATGTTTTAAACAAGAAATCAGGTACCTACTACACCGAACTCAATACTCTTAACACCCTTGCTAAGATACTTCAGCGTGAGAAATTTAATAAGGGAGCTATCGAATTTGAACAAGAGGAAATAAAATTCAAACTTGATGAGAATGGTAAACCAATTGGAGTGTACAAGAAGGAGCGTCTTGATACCCATAAACTTGTTGAGGAATACATGCTTCTTGCAAACCGTGAGGTAGCAAAGAGTATATTTGATTCGATCAAGAGTAAGGGAAAGAAAGACACAGGATCAATCTATCGTATTCACGATATGCCCGACAAGGAAAGAATGCTTGATCTTTCAGTATTTGTTAAAGCTCTTGGATACAATCTCCGCACTAAAAATGGAGAGGTGACTGCATATGACATTAAGCATTTGTTGAAACAAATAGAGGGAACACCACATGAGACACTCATTACCACTGCTGTCATACGATCAATGCAGAAGGCGGTATACTCAACTAAGAATATAGGACACTTCGGCCTTGCCTTCGACTACTATACCCACTTCACCTCACCCATCAGACGATATCCTGATCTTCTCATACAGAGAATTCTTGAACGACATCTTAATCATGAACCATTTAAAGATACTGAGATAGTTCAATTCCAGAACATCGCAGAACAATCAACAAGTAGAGAGATTGATGCCTCAAGTGCAGAACGAGAGTCAAAGAAACTTAAACAAGTTGAATATATGTCTGACAAAGTTGGAAAAACATTTGAAGGCATCATTTCAGGAGTAACTGAATGGGGTCTCTATGTAGAAGAGAAAGAAACAAAATCTGAGGGGATGATAAAGTTACGAGATCTTGGACAAGATTTCTATACCTTCGACAAGAAAACATATTCAATCGTGGGACAGAAAACAGGAAAACGATTTACACTTGGAGACTCAATTAATTTCAAAGTAACAGGGGCTGATTTAGACAAAAAAACCCTTGATTATGTTCTCATTTAGCAACCTTTACCGCTTCATCAAATTGAATTGAGAGGAGCTTTGAAGCACCATCACCTCCCATAGTAACTCCATAGAGAACACCTGCGCGAGACATGGTCTCTCGATTGTGGGTAATGAGAATGAGTTGGGAATATGTAGAAAGACTTGAAACCATATCTCCATACTTACGTGAATTTGCTTCATCGAGTGCAGCATCTGTTTCATCAAGAATGATGAAAGGAGGAGGATTGACTTGAGAGATTGCAAAAAGAAGGGCAATTGAGGTAAGTGCTCGCTCACCACCTGAAAGCATCATTAATCCCTTCACCTTCTTGCGAGGAAGATTCACCTGAATATCAATACCCTCATCCCCATCTTCTTCGATATTCATATCATCTGGAACATCAGCAAGTACTGAAGCGAGATCAGTATCAGATTTCTTTTTCCTTCGTTTCTCTTTCACTAAAGCAAGTGAAGCAGAACCACCCCCAAACATCAGGGAGAAGTAGTGTTGGAACTGAGAATTAATCTTGAGTATTCCCTCCTTAAATTCAACATCAATACGAGCATCGAGATCAGCTATGAGATTATGGAGACTTTTCTGTGAAGACTCAAGATCGGTAAGTTCACGAAGAAGAAAGGCATCACGTTCTTCAACCTCCTTGTACTCTTTGAGTATATCAATACTGTTCCCTGCTCCAGAATCTTCAATACGTATCTTTATCTTCTCAATATTCTTCAAACGATCATACTGAAGAGATCGATCTTCATCGGTTACAACAAGATTCTTGTAATCAACAGCCTCTCGTCCCACAATGACATAGGCTTCTTGTAATTCACGCTTGAATATAGCTTCTTCAAATGCAAGCTTGTCTTCACGAGATGTGAGTGCATTGAGCTCTCCTCGAAGCTCATTCTGACGAGCAACAATGCGAAACATATTCTTCTCAGCATCACGATTAGAATCTTTCTCACGCTCAATCTTCTGACGTAATTCATTGTATTCAAACATATGAGACTGTTCCCTGTCCAAGAGCACACGGAGTTTCTTCTCTTCCCCTTCTTTGTGAGAACGGAGAATACCTATCTCTTTTTCAGTCTCTCCAATCAAGGCACTTTCATCCTTCCCCTTATGAATTGAGATGAATCCAAACAACATCTCCTTTATCTCTTTCACCGTTTCAAGAAGAGAAACTTTCTCAACAATATTTTCTACATCACGAAGATATATTGTTTTAAATTCATCTCGAGATTGTTTTTCCTTCTCTCGTGAAATGGTACGTTCTCCTGCAGATATCTCACCTTCAATCTTTCCCAATTCACGCATAATGGCATCTTTTTCAAGACGAATTGTTTGTAAATTTCTCTCTATAGCAATGAGTTCATCACTCTTTGCATCACGATTTTTTGAATTTTCAAGAATACTTCGAGCTTGAAGAAGTTCTTGTTCGAGAAGAGAAAGTTCTTTATGAAGAGGACCCTGTATTCCCGCTATCTCATGTTTCTCTTTCTGAATATGCACCTCTTCTCGTTTAAAATATTCACGATATACACGACGAAGTTCTTCTCTGAGTTCCTGAACTTTCTCAACCTTTTCAACTTGTTTTTTGAGGAATTTTAAATGAGGAGCAATCTCTCGTCTCAATGACTCCACTGACTCCATGTTCTCCTGTGTCTTTTCAAGTTTTCTCTGACTTTCAATTTTCTTGTATTGATATGTTTTAAGACCGAGAGCATCTTCAATCATTTCCCTTCGTTCACGAATATGAGCATTGAGAATACGATCAGCTTCACCTTGAGAAATGATATGATGCCCTGAAGCTCCAATATGTGCTCCTGCAAGAAGTTCGACAATATCCCTTAATCGAACAGATGAACCATTGATGAAATATTCATTCGTATTATCACGATGAACAACACGTTCGAGGGTAACTTCATCAAAATCAATGTTAAGAACTCTCTTCTTGTTATCAAATACAACTTTTACACCAGCTCGATTAACTCGTGTACCCTCTCCACCTCCATTGAATATGAGATCTTCTCCCCGCTTACCTCTCATGCTTTTAATCGATTGTTCACCAAGTACAAAACGGAAAGCTTCAGCTACATTTGATTTACCTGATCCATTAGGACCTACAATGGCAGAGATGGGGGATGAGAAATGCAGTGTTGCCTTCTTTGCAAATGATTTGAAACCTGAGATCTCAAGAGATGTAAGATACATGGGTGTATTTTAACACAAAAAAAGAACCCGATCACTCGGGTTCCTGATTATGAGGATGTGGGCAACACCCTCCATGACACAGCCAATCGTAGACCTTCTGAGACATACCCTTTGGCTTAGGGGGTGTGATCATGGGAGTTGTAAGGAATGGTCCTACCCCCAATCGTCATCCTCTGAGGCCGATGTTGTGGCTTATTACCCTTCATTTTCCACCTCCACAGGTTCGAATGGATGCATCGGAACAATATGATCATCCCCCTTAAAACAGGAAGGACAATCAACGTGGCTAACATCACCTCCTTCACTTTGACATGTACAGGGGAAAGGAGAAGGTCCATCACCTTGTTGACATGTAGGTTGATGAGGAGGAACTGACAATAGTAGTGTGCTCATACTACAACCATAGTACTCCTCGTCGGAATGAGGGTCAAGGAAAGTTACCACCCCTTCACCTCAAGAGCTTTCTCAGCAGCTTTCTGTTCTGCCTCTTGTTTTGATAGGCCGGTACCAAGAGCAATCTGAACATCGCCAATGAACACACCGAGGGTGAACTGTTTGTTATGATCTGGCCCCATCTCCTTCACTGTCTTGTATGAAGGTGTAAGTCCCGTTACTTCTTGTGCCTTTTCCTGAAATCGGCTCTTTGCATCAAGCCATAGTTTTTTCTCTACAATCTCATCAATATCGATAATTTCAAGAAGTTGTGATGATATGAAATGTGCAGCTCCATCATAACCCTTGTCGAGGTACACCGCTCCGATAATTGCTTCAATGGTATCTGCATGAATGATTGAACGAGCACGTCCAGTATCCTTTGATTCACCACGAGAAAGAAGGAGGTATTCATCAATACCAATATGAAGAGCAACCTTTGAGAGACTATGGGTATTCACGAGAGCGGAACGATATGAGGTGAGATCACCTTCAGTTCGATCAGGAAATTTCTGAAAGAGAAAACTCGTTACGACAAGTTCAAGAACAGCATCGCCGAGAAATTCGAGACGTTCATTATGCTCAAGTCCCGCTCCTTTGTTTTCATTGAGATATGAACGATGAGTACATGCTCGCTTGAGAAGTGATATGTCATTGAAACGTACCTGTATTTTTTCTGAGAGTTTAAGAAAATCTGGCATATGAATTTACATTATGAATTCAAAATATTGATTGCCTTAGTGACAATGGGAACAATATCATCATAGAAATTAAGTTCAAGTATATCTGCGATTCGAAACCACTTAGCGTCATCAAGTCCTGGTTTCTGTGCAAGGGTAATATCTCCAAATTTAGTTTCAGCAAGGAAATAGTGGACTTGTTTGCGAATCTTTCCCTTCTCTGGATCACTTGCAATATATTCATTATTCCCAAGATCATGAGTAATGGTAACAGTAAGTCCCATTTCTTCTTTCACCTTGTTTACGGTACCTTCTCGCACATCACCTTCAGGTATCTTTCCCTTCGACAAAGTCCAATGTCCAAAAATATCATGAACAAAAGCAAGATATATATCTCCATCATGCTTTGCATACACTACAGCACCACCGAGATTCTGAATGGGCATTTGTTCATATGGAACATCTTCGATTTTCTTTTTCTTCTTAGGAGCAGAATCCTTACCTGGTTCTCCTAATTCTTTATATACTGATCCAAGTACACCATTTACAAACTTACCACTATTCTCCCCACCAAAACTCTTTGCAAGCTCTATAGCTTCGTTTATAGCGACCTTAGCAGGAACTTCTTCCCTATCAGCAAACAAGAGCTCATAGAGACCTATACGTAGTATATTCCTATCAACAACAGATATCTTGTCGAGTGGCCAATCTGGCGCAGCCTTCTCAATGATCTTATCGAGATCTTCCTTCTTAGCAAGAATATTTGTCATGAGAGTGTTTATAAAAGAAAAGTCACCCATACCTGTCGCAAATTCTTGGACATTTCGGGTGACTATTTCTTCTGTCTCTTCGTTATGACAACCTCTAAAGTCCCACTCAAAGAGTGATTGGAGTACTACTGATCTTGAAAGGTGTCGATTTGCCATATTTTTTGAAGAGCGAAACTTATTTAAAAACTTAATTATATCCTCCCTATGCTTGCTGTATCTCCTTCTTCTTTGCCGCTGCTTTCTTCTGCTTTGCTGCAACAAGTGCTGTCATATCTACTATCTTTTTGCCTCGGTACATACCACATTTCTCACACATAGTGTGGCGAATGTGCATAGATGCACAGTTTGCACACTTAGAAAGACGCACATCATCTAATGCGTGATGTGAACGACGATTATCTCGGTGCGCCCGATTGGCTCTCATTCGATTTACCATAGTGACATCATACTACCCTAAAGAGCTCTTTTTTGCAAGAAA